>Ga0310690_10000596_pt1 | contig 74166 bp, 71 predicted proteins | sample AusTroGonzalo_MG_2_FD_207661 | JGI IMG/M metagenome (GOLD analysis project Ga0310690, IMG submission 207661) | Bovine rumen microbial communities from tropical cattle in Woodstock, Queensland, Australia - Gonzalo_04 (v2) (version 2) | ecosystem: Host-associated > Mammals > Digestive system >...
CTTGTGCACCCTTAGCACCTTGTGCACCAACAGCACCTTGTGCGCCCTTAGCACCCGCTGCTCCTGCTGTACCAGCTGCTCCTTGTGCACCCTTAGCACCTGCTGTACCAGCTGCTCCTTGCGCACCAACAGCACCTTGGCTTCCATTAGTGCCATTAGTTCCTTTCAATCCTTGTGCTCCTTGTGTGCCAATAGCGCCTTGTGCGCCAGTTGATCCGGTGTTTCCAGTGTTTCCAGTAGCTCCCTTAGCACCTTGTGCACCTTGCAAGCCCAATGGCCCTTGTATGCCTACAAGTCCTTGTATTCCTTGCAAGCCTTGCAAGCCTTGTATGCCTTGTGCACCTTGTGGTCCTGTTGGGATAGACAATGCATAGCTTGTTGTTCCTATGATGTAAGTCAGAGTAGTTCCTGATGTTGATACTCCTTTAACATATCTAGTGTCATGATTATGATCTGATGATGCTAGCTCAGACAATTCTTTCTCTCCACCGCCGGCAAGCAATATATATTCATTTGAAAAGCCACCAACGAAGTATCCATCTTTAACTTTTGCCATAATACTGGAAAATCAAATATAAAGATAAGTTTTTTAAAAATAAAAAGATGGATATTCACATACCCATCTCTAACCAATTAAATCACTTATTGACAATTAATTATTTGCAATCATGCATTAGATTTGAATTGTATCATAGACTTCCAGTTCCCAAGCTTTATCTCAACATTGTCAAGCCCAATGAACCCATCAAGATACTCAAAGACATATTGTGTCCACTCAGAAGAGAAATGCATCAAGTCTATAGAGTATTTCATCATCAAGTCATCATAGTTGTTGAAGTCTAGATATTGCTCTCTACTTGGTATGACTGATATCTCTAATGTGCTAGTCAAGTCAGCATGCTCACAATAGAAGTAGAAGTAGTCACCATAGAACTGCAATGGCTGCTTGCGCTCTTTGCTAGAGAGCATGTGGTCTCTCTCTATGTACAGATTCAAGAATTCTCTTTCCATCTATTATAATTTCTTTTGTTTGTATTTCTTGCTCACCATCATGACAACTCATCATCATCTTCAACCATGAAGCCATCAGGAACAACCTTAGAGATCATGTTGTATCCAGTGATAGACTTGATCTCATCTTCTGGCATGCTCCTCATCATTGATGCAATAGCAACTATGATAGCTGAAGCACCAATGACAGACACTAATGATCCAACACATGCAAGGCACACAGCCATTGCCAAACCAACCCAGAACTTGATAGCATTGATAGATTCCATAATAGTTTAGTATTTAAGTTGAACACATATGGAATATAGACAATCTGCGCAAGAATTCAATGATTCCAACACTTTTTTTTCACTTCATCTTGTATATCTTCAAGCTGTCATCTATCACCCATGCACATCTAGAGTCTAGCATAGCATACCTATCAGTGATCTTTGCCTCATCTATAGATGGCTTGCCTAATGTGTGGCCAAACACTTGATACACTCCATCAATTGCCATGTCTTCATACTCATGCTCTTCTAGATCTGCCCATATGCAGCTACCAAACTCATCATCACCACCACGAAGCCAAGAGACATTGAACAACATAGACTGCATAGACCAACTATAGCTCTTGATGTTGTTCAATTGCTCAGCAGTTGGCTCTAGTTCCATCAAGTTGTCTCTCACCCACTCAATAGGGCAATCTTCTCTCACTTTGCCACGCTTCACATATGATGCTGCATACTTGTGCACTTGCTCAAGCCAGCCACGTGTCACACCAGCATGAGTGTAAAGCACTTCTCTGCCATTGATCAATTCACTATATGCTATGTCTATATTGCTGAAGTTAGATTCAAGCAAGCTCCTTATCTCTTGGAAGTTTTCATAGTCAATCCTGCACTTGTCTAGCCTATACATATAATGCAAGTCATGATTGCCAAGCAGCATCACAACTCTGTCATCTTGCTTTGCATACTCAAGTATTTCCTTGAAGTTATCCAATGCATCTGATGGAGTTATCCTCTCAAATGATGTATATGGATCTACATAGTCACCAAGGAATATCACCTTGATGTCTGGGAAGCTTTCACGAGAGAGCTTAGTGACAGCACTCTTCCAAAACTTCCTCCCATGCACATCTGGTATAATCAGTGTCTTTATCATCTTTTTTGCCTAGTTTTTTTGTTTGTAGTATGCCTCTCAATCTATCGCACCATCTTCCGATGATACATGCCATTGCTGTCAACAAAGCAGAATGTCCCATATCTGAGCCAGTCTCTCATGAAGCTATCTTCTTCATCCATTGTCCAGTATCCTCGAATGGTCACTACTTTGTCACCACCAGAGTACACATTTGTTATGAACCTGTCCCATATTGACTCTTCATGCAGCATGCCACTAACAATGTCTTTGCTCATATCTACACTATCAGTGAAGCAATACTCAAAGCTGAACTCTTTGCCATCTATCTTTCTCAATCCCATATCTTTGACTTGAAATATTCTCTGTTCTTCAATGCTATCTCATTCTTTGGGTCACTCTTGAGCACTTGCTCATTCACTTCATTTGCCTTGCCATATTCTTCTATTGTTGTGTATATCAACAAGAGCTGTGACTTTATGTATAGTGTATCTATGTTCCATGCTATCAGCTCTGTCAAGAACATCTCATTGTTCTTGTGCACCAATGCTTCTTCATAGACTCTTATAGCTTTCTTCCATTCATTCTTTGCAAAGTACAAGTCACCAAGGCATGCCAAGAACAAGTCATTCTTGTAGCCATGATTGTAAAGCTTCTCACCTTTTGATATGAGATCATCCAAGTTGTTGCGCTTCTCACCAACATTGTAGCACACACACATCTTGACGAAGCAAAGTATCACTTCACCTGGTGACAAGAAATTGTCATAGTTTCGCATTGCCTCTTGATACATCAAGTATGCTGACAACAGCATGTCATGGTCAAACAGCTCATTAGCATAGTACATCAAGTTCCTTGAAGTGAACTTCTTGTGCTCTTTGTCCATTGAGCGGAAGATCTCAATGTTCCTGTTTGCATGTGCTTCATCTCTTGTGTCAAAGTTCCTGTGTATCAGCAATGCATCACTTGTGAACATCTTCTTCTTTATAGTAGTGTCCTCTTTGTAGTCTATGAACTCATGTATAGGATCATGCCACTCTAAGCCAGCACTCCTCTTCACCAGTGCATACATGCCAACAAGCAAGTCATCATACTTGCGTATCACCTCAATCAAGTCTGGCATTGAGTCACTCATCACTTTCCTTTTGAATGCCTTCAATTGCATCATCAGCCCTTTGGTGAAGTCATCAGACCCATCACACCAGAATATGTAGTCAGAGTCTTTTGACTGTGAGAATGAGAAGTTCCTAGCAGCTGAGAAGTCATTCACCCACTTGAAATGAGACACAACAACTTTCTTGTTGTTGCTTGACAGTGTCTCTAGTATCTCTAGTGTCTTGTCAGTAGAGCCAGTGTCAGTTATGTATATAGTGTCACAGAACTCATCCAAGTTCTCTACTAGAGACTTGATGTATGGCTCTTCATTCTTCACTATTATGCAAGCATCTATCTTGAGCATGTGTGTCAGTCACTAATCAATTTGTCTCTTGCTATCTCAATTGCATCATACACAGCAGACAGTTGTGCCGACATCTGCATCCAGTCACCACGACCACCAATGATGCCATCACCAACAGCCATGTGGAGCATCCCATAGTAGTCAGGACATGGATCAACTCTCTCTGGAGAATACTCATCATGATAGTCTTGGATGTGTATCTTGATCTCACCTAAGCCAAGTGTTGCAAATAGTGTGTTCACATAGTCTAGCTCATCTAGCATAGAGCTGATGCCAATCTTTGTGATTTCCTTGCAATGCTCTCTACTCCCACCCATGCACAATGGTGTTGCAATCTCAGCACACTCATCTATGTTGTCTCTATTTGCTTCCATGATATCTGGATTTGCTTGTATGTGTATATTCTAAAATAGTCAAATCACCAGGCTTTGCATTCTGTCATTATGAATCTCAAGTGTGTTGCCATCAAGCAAGAGTCTGATGCACACAAGATGCTTCTGCAATACAGCTTGTGGGTGCCATCTGTGATAGTCATCCTTATGAGCTTTGGGTCACTTGCCACATTGCTGCAATGCATCTTCTCAGCATCTATCTCACGATTCTCAAGGCGCTTAGCTATGCCATGTATCTCAGCATCTATCTTTGAGTTTGTGTCATTGATTGCCTTTGTGACATACTCATCAAGAGTGTAGTTCTTCTTGATTGACTCAAGCATGACACGGGTCTTTATGATTGAGTCAACTCTCTGCTTTGCCAGGCTTGCGGCCTTTGTATCATTGGATTTCATTGCATTGCTGAACTCTACCCTAGCTTCATCTTCTTTCACATGTGACTTGGTGATCTTGCTTGGTATGCTCAAGTACAATGCTCTTGACTTCTCACTAGCTTCATCAACACAGCTCTTACGATATCCAGATATCTCATCATCTATCTTAGTGAACATCAATCTCTCATTGTCTGCATGGCTTTGGTCTTGCATCTTCTCAACACAAGCAGCAGCTCTCAAGTATTGTGACACTAGATATCTGTCAGCCGCACTAGAGTTGTAAGAGTTCATCTTCACCTTGAGCAAGTGCTCAACTTTCCTCTTCTTCACCCTACCTAGCAAGAAAGAGCAGACAAGCTTTGCAAACTCAACAGGCTCACTCTCAAGAAGCTTGCCAATCTTGCTTGGCTCACTGCCTTGCAACAAGAATAGCCTTATGTCTTCACTAGAGAACTCAGATCTGCTAGATCTGTCATCATGTGCAGCAGCAAGTATTGCATTGCATATGTCACTTGACTTGCAAGACTGTATTCCATACTTCTCTGCAATCTTGGCTTTGTCTTTCTTGGTCAAGCACTCACGAACAAGGCTCAAGTCTCTCAACATCTCTTCACTTGTGATGTTTCCCATGTCACTTTGCTTTAATTAATATCTTGACAATGTGAACATAGAAACATCTATTAGATAGTTCAATCACTTGAAGTCTTTCTCAAGATCTTTCTTCAATGCATCTAAGTCATTGATGTACATTTGCTTCTCTGTTGTCTTCTTGATGTATTCAAGCTCTTTCCTTATCTCTTCATTCTGCTTCAGCAGCTCATCTCTCTCTTCAACAGTCATTCTAGACATTGGTGTTGACAAGAGCTCAATTGGAAGCTTGAATGAGTCCATGTCTGTTTTCACCTCTGCTCTTGTCCTATTCCTAATCTTCAGCTTGCCTTTGCAGACTAGATCAATGAACTTCACAAGCTCATCATTCTTCTTCAGCTTCTCTTCTAGTATCTTGACTATCCTCTTCTTCCTATCAGTGTACTTGGTGAGCCTGAACTTCACAAAGTAGTCTATCAGCTCTTTGATGTGAGTGAAGTGGCGTACTTTCTTGTTCTCATCTAGCACCCACAAGCAGTCATCTGGCAACACTTTCTTGAGCTTCAGCTTAGACTCAATCTTGCTTGATATTGTCTTGCCTTTGAGTGTTGATGCCCACTTGCCTTTCTTGCAGTCTATCCTATAGTCAATCATCCCATCTTCAGAGTAGTTTGACCAGTCGCGAATGTCTTCATTCTCAACCATCTTGTTCAATAGCTTCTCAAAAGATGCATACTCAACATCAAATGGCAAGTCTGTCACATAGATCATCTTCTTCTTCTCATCCCACTTGAACTCACCATAGTTGACCCATTGTCCATCTTCAACCTTCCAACTCTTCTTCTGCACTCCACGAACATATGGGTGTATCACCATGTCATCCAATGGCTTCTGCTTCTTTGAGACAAGCATCTCTCGACAAGCATCTATCACTTCAATAGGGTTATATGACATAGTTGAGAACCTGAATCCAGGAGACATCCCTTCTTGGCGGTTGACAATCTGCATTGGGATGATTGGCAAGTAGTACTTTGGCTCAATCCACTGGCCCTCATCAAATATCTGCTCTGTCAGCTCAATGTCAGTCTTCCACAAGCTAGCATACTTAGACAGCTTCACATACAAGTATCTTGGGCTAGCAGTTGATGAGTCTCGCAATGTCCCATTTTGAGAGTCAATGTACAGTGGGTTCAAGTTGAACTTGTGCTCTTGTGACAGTGTTATGCAAGTGCTGTTCAAGCTCTGGTCACCATGTGGATACAATGACAAGTTCATTGTGTCACCAGCTAAGTTAGGTATCTTCTTCTGTGAGCCATCTCTCAGTGATCCATGGAATGCAGCATGCATTATCTTCCTAGCACCAGTCTTGAGCCCATCAATGCCAGGCAATGCACGATTCTCTGCAACATACTGTGAGAAGTCTTTGTAGTCAGTCTCAAAGAACTCTGATATAGTCTTAGTCTTGTTTAGCTTGTTCTCCATCATCTTTTTTGTCTTTAGATTTTGTCACTAGATATATACATGCCTTGTGGCATCACTTCTCTGCCATCACAGTGTCTTTCATCATTCCCTTCCTGATCTTTGCACCTTCAGCATCTCTTGAGAACCACTTCTTGAACACCATATCAGCAGCCTCATCTTTTGTGAAGTAGTGGTAGATAGGGTTCTTGTACATCTCCTTTGACTCTTCTTTGTTGAGAGTGCCAAGGCCTTTGACATGCTTCACCTCATATCCTTTGAGCTTCTTCTCCATTGCCTTGAACTCTTCTAGTGAGTTGAATGCAATGCTCTCAAACTGCTTGGTCCCACGCTTGCCTTTGTTAGCAACTATGAATGGCGATATCAGCCTGCAGATCATCTTCTGCTCAAACAGCTCTTGGAAGTGGTTGAAGAACAGCATCAGCAAGCCAGCGATGTGTGATCCATCAGGGTCCATGTCTGATCCTATCACTATCTTGCTGAACTTCAAGTTCTCCATCTTGTTGTACTCTCCCCATTGCAAGCCGATGATGTTCACTATGTCATTGAACACTTGGTTCTTCATCACTTGCGTTGCTGTCATGCCATACACATTCTCTGGAACTCCTCGCATGAAGTATGCTGCTTGTGTCATTGGGTTTCTGCATGTGCGGAATGCTGATCCAGCGGAGTCTCCCTCAAACACTATCAGTGTCCTCTCTCTTTGGTTCTTTGAGTTGCAGTTTATGAACTTGTCACTCCTCAAGAGCTTCTTGGCTTCTCTGTTGAGCTTCCTTATCTTTGCTTGGTCTTCAGCCTCAGCTTTCTTCTTGTACCAGTCAATGACGACATCAACAATCTCTGACTTTAGTATCTTCTTCATGAACTCATCAGGGATAGTGAACTTTGTCCCATCTTTGTAGAATGCATCTTCACTTGTTGTCAGCTCTTCCTTTGTCTGGCTTGAGTAAGATGGGTTGCTTATGTCAAACAAGCCAAATATGCCATACTTGTTGCTGATGTTGTTCACCGTAACATCTATCTTGTGCTTCTTCTTCAAGAGCTCACTTATGCTCTTGCCAACCGGTATCCGTATTGACTTCAAGTGTGTGCCACGAGAGCATTCAGCACCATTGACAAAGGTGACATCAATGCCGCAGTCAGGGCATATCCAGACTTGCTTCTTAGCATCTCTCATTGAGATGACTGTCTCCCAATCAAAGTAGTCATCATAAAGAGACATGTAGTCTTCAAACTTCTTGAACTTCCACTTGAAAGACATCCCATCACAGTTGAAGACAACCTTCAGCCCAATGTTGGCAGCCGCTGCATCAATGCACCTCTTCTGCAGCACAGCTATGAAGCCATCAGTCAGCCCATTAGCATCTCGCTGGTCAAACCTTGAGAAGTCTAGCTTGAACTCTGTCTTTGTGAAATGGGCATTGCACTTCTTCACAATTGGCTGTGACTTCCTCTCCATGTTACTATCCCAGACTACCTCAAGCATGTTCTTCTTGTCGGCTGTAGTGACTTTGAACTCACTAGAGAAGACATTAGTCAGTGCACTGCCAACACCATTTGTGCCTATCACATTCCTATCTTCAGTGTCATCATAGTTAGAGCTTGTCCTCAGCTGCCCAAATATGAATTCTGGCACATACATCCCAGCCTCTTTGTGCTTGACAACTGGGATGCCACCATTGTCACAGATTGATATCACATTAGTGTCTTTGTCTATGTCAACAATGATCTCATCTAAGCCCATGTTGTCTTTCCTGCGATACTCATCACATGAGTTTGAAAGCACTTCATCAACCAGCTTGAGCATTGCTGGCACATATGTGACTTCATGCATAGCCATCTTGCCTGACTCACTGTCATACAAGAACACTTGCCTAGACTCATCACGGGTTGATCCAACCCACATGCCAGAACGCTCAAGTATGTGCTGTCGCTCTGACATTGACTTGTATTTCTGCTCTATTGTCTTCTTTGCCATATCAAGTTCAGTCAATAACATGGTTGAAAATAGCCATTAATCTAGATAATTCAAAAAACAAGGCTCCTTTGTGGAGCCTCTCATGTCAGTTTTGATGCATTGTTCTCATCACACCATCGATTGAATGCTTGTGTGGCAGTCTCATCCGGTGATGACTCCATGCTTGATGAGTGCTTGTCTCCATTGATTGTGCACTCAACTTCTAGAGTCATCTTCTTCACTTGCCACTTGTCAATCACTATGCCAAGCAAGCAATGCTTGTATGTCTTTGTCTGTCGCCAATAAGAGCATTCGGCAATCTCATGCTTGCCACTGCCAACATCTATTGATATGCTAGCAGTGTTCTTCATTAATGTCTTTGCCTTAGACTGGCTAAGTGACTTGACATGCATCTTGCTAGCAACTCTTGTCTCATAGCTAGTATCAAACATCCTCAAGTGCCAAGGCATCATGAATGTCTTGCTAGAATTGCCAAGCCATATTGTCAAGCATTCTGGCAGCCACTGTGGTGCGATGTTGTCATAGAATGAGAATCCATAAGTCTTGCTTCCATGCTGGATTGTTTGTGGATTCTTAGCAAATATTGGGAATGACACAAACAGCATGATGAAAGACAATGCAATGCAAATGACAGGAGCTCCACTACCATAACCTAGCCCATAAGGGTCATACCTCAATGCAAAGTGCTGCATCTTGCCAATCCTCAAGTCTATGGTGACCCACTTGCTTGAGAATGAGTAGTCTCTGTTGTAATTGTGATTGTTCCTCTCCATAGTGTGTCACCTCAGCAGCCCTCTTACCACTTCTTTGTCTATCTCTGGTATTGACTGGTATATCTTCTTCATTGCATTGTTTATTATGTACTTCACCTTGTTGACTGACAAGCTCTCATTCTCTGATATGTCATTTATTGATAGCTCATATGGGCAGTCTATGCCAAACCTCTTCTTGATCACTCTTCGCTCAATGTTTGACAATGAGTACAATGACTTTGATATCAAGTCTTTGAATATGCTCTGCTTCTCCATGTTCTCAAGGTTCTCATCTTCCATTATGAACTCTTCTTCAGTCACCTTAGAAGTCTGGTTGTCATGGTAGCAGTCATCTGTGTGTGGGTTGATGCTGTCTAGCCTTATTATGTTTGCATACCCAATTCCATTCTTCTGTGCTGACTGTGGGATATGCACAATGCTTGACATCTTGTTCAGCTCTATTATGATGTATGCCTTTATCCACATGAATGCTACAGAAGCAAATGATGCTGGCTTTATGTTGTCACGAATCCAGTTCTCAAACTCTATCTTAGATGCAAAGCCATCTTTAGGTATCTTGTTTATAGTAGTGTCAAGGTTCTTGCTATATACAAAGGCTTTCCTCACTATCTCTTGTGCATCATCATAAGAGAACTTCTTCAGAGGTGACTCTTCAAGTATGCCAAGCATGCTGACTCTCAAGTTAGCCTTGTTCTTCTTGTACTTCTTCAAGCACATCAGCAAGCCTTCATTGCCAGCTTGTATCAAGTCTTCAAATGGCAAGCCAAGGTTCTGGTATCTCTTAGCACACTCAATGACTAGCTTCAAGTTGTTCTTTATGAACACATCATAGTTCTCTTCACAGAACTCAAGGTCATTTGACTCATTGAATGGAGTCTTTATGTACTCACTCTTGACCTCATTGAAGTATATGTCTATGTTGTTGTCAAATGTCTTGTTGCCAGTGTACTTTGATGCAAGCTTTATCCTGACAGTGCGCTTTGCATTAGCCCACCAGTCACGGTCACAATTCTCAAGGCCTTCTTGGTTGTTCTCAAGATATTCTAGGTAATAGTCAACAATGCTCTTCTCAGAGCAGTCTTTTATTGAATAAGCATCTTTACGGATGACATCATTGACATAAGTAGATATCACTAAGAAAGAGTCATCATCTACTTGGTTGTTCTTCTTGTACTTAGCCAACCACTTGTCTACTTTCAACTGGTTTGTCTTGCAAAGGTTGACATTACTGGTCCTACTCACTACTGTTTCCCATATAGATATATTGTGTTGGGAACTATGATATAAGATAGAAACCAATCAGCAAAGAGTTAAAGGATCTAGAGTTTGCTTGCTAGATATTTAACATGATTTAACATTATCCATTGCCATGGCCTCATCTATGAATGTGTTTGCTGCATTCTCCCAAGTGTATTTCTGCATGACAATCTCTTTCCTTGCTTCACGAATATCTATGCGATCACTGTCATAGTAGTGCCTCATCAAGTGCACTATCTTGCTAGCCATCTCATTGCATGCTCTAGCATATGTGAACCTATTGCTAAAGCTAGATAGCATCTTGTCTTCTATCATGAATCCAAGAGTGGTTGACAACCCATATGTCATTGGTGATACCACTTCATTGCCAGCCATCACATTCTCTATAGCTGTTATGCAGAAAGTCTCATAGAATGTGCTTGGGTATGCCCATACACGATGCTTCGACATCTCATTATACAGCTCTTCTTTGTTGAATCCTCCAATCTGCTCAAACCATTGCTTGCTAGCAACAGAGCTGAAGTCAACTCCTTTCTCATATGTGCAATGCTTGACTTTGAACTCTGGTATCTCTCTCAACACTAGTGGAGCAACATCATTCACTAATATGTCAAGGCCTCTAGACTTGCAACTAGAGAACAGTATTGAGAAGTCACGCTCACCACTATTGCAATTCTTGAACTTCGAGAAGTCTATTGCATTGATTGTCAGCCTGATTTTGTATGGATTGACATGCATTTTGTCTATGAGTGTCTTCTTGTGTGCTTCTGACAAAGCAAACACTCTGTCTACCTCACTTGGTACAACTTCAGAGAAGATTGGCTCACTAGACCACCCTAGCCCTTCAACAAATGCCGGATACAAGTCATGGCACATCAAGAATATCTTTGATCCAAGGCTTATGAAGAAGTCCATCACTTCTCTGTATATGACTCTTGATATTATAGTGAAGTTTGGCAAATGTGCTCTATCAATTGTCCTTGCATATCTGTAGTATCCGATGTATGTGACATTGTTTGAATCAATGTACAACCGGTCATTTGCATTGATGACATATGTCTTGTGGCCCATCTTTGCAAATTGTGAAGCTATGTACATTGTCCAAGTCTCAGAGCCACCAAGAGGATTCTTGATGGTGTCTTTGCCATACTCACCTATGAAGTCTACTATTGCAATGTCCATATCAAAACTCTTCTATCAAACCATCAAGTGTGCTGCACACATCTTCTAAGAACAAGCTCTCACCACTACCAAAGTCCACAACTGATGGTATCTTGTCTGGCATCATGAAAATCTCACTGTTGTCTACTTCGCTATTCATTTGATGTATAATGTCATGTAATTTAAAATAGCTTTGTGATGAATCCCTAATCAATTATTTTTAATAAAAATAGTTCATAAAGATGCTATCATGGCAAAGGACATAATAATATTCACTGATGATGATGACTACAATGAGTTTGGTGGTGACTTCTTAGACAACTACATAAATGAGAATTTCCCTTCATCAACTTTCATCATCACTGAAGACAACAAAGGTGTGCTCACTAACGAGGAGAATGATGCATATATGACTATGGAGAACTGACCTCACAAGCATGAGGTGACTATAGAGCAGACATACAAGCTGCTCACATTTTTGTTTGTATATCATTCATAAACATATATCAAGTTTTATCATAAATGGCAATAAATGGCAGAAAGATATCTAGCTTCAGCACTCTGGGCCAGCTCACTGGCGAAGAGTACTTGATGGTAGCATACAAAGGAAAGACCTACAAGATACCTACTGAGCTGCTAATCTCCAACATGCTTGAGAGCATGACACAAGTCCGTCGCAATGGTGATGGTGAAGACAACCCTATAACTGTGATCACTAATGATGGCACACAGAGAGTGTTCCACGTGTACAATGGCCAGAAGGGAAGTGAAGGTGATGAAGGCAAAGAAGGCCCAAAGGGAGAGCGTGGTGACTCAGGAATAGCAATATACAACTATTCAGCAGATGACATAAAGAGCTTGATTGTCAACTCTCTTGATGGCTCGCAGTATAGTGATGAAGAGCTGACAGAGAGAATGCTCTCAGCTGCTCAAGGCATGATCTTGAACAACCAGATCAAAGACTTGAAAGAAGTGTACTTTGACACACAAGAAGAGTTTGATGCCGAAGAGAGAGCTGGCAGGATATATGATGACACCAAGTACTACATATTCGAAGAATGAAAAAAACTGACAACACCTAAAGCATATGGCACTATATGTAGACAACAAGCAGATAACAACAATATACAAAGGCAACAGGCACATTGCTGCTATCTACCAAGGCACTAGGTTGATATGGCAATACATACGCAGCTGCTTTGGTCGTGGGTATTGGATAAATGACAAGCCATGGTCTGACACGGATGGGTGGAAAAACTAAAAAGACACATTGAATCAAGAACACAATCATGATAACAAAAGCAATCAGGGTATCTGACTTGCCATTGATGAAGAATCTGTCTACCAATGGCAAGACAATAATAGCTTCAGGAAGGCAAAACTACTCTATCTCATTGAGTCAAGTCAAGGGAAAGAGGATAATCAGCTTGAGCGAGATTGAGGCAAACCATAGCGATGGTGACAGGACAAACACCATTGTCATGTCATTTGACACCGGTGAGACTAAGTACTTGACAGTCCTCAATGGCCAAGATGGTGACAAGGGCAAGACTGGCCGTATTGGTGAGAAAGGTGACAAAGGTGATCCATTCTCAATGGCTGAGGTCCTTAGTCGTGCACAAGATGTGCTAGTTATTGTCAATGACTGTGAGACAGATGACCCGGAGAAAGCTTGGAGTGCATACCAAGGCAAGACTATGCAAGAATTCTTGAACAGCATCTCTCAAGTCGTGATGACTGATGAAGAGTACCAGTTGAGGTTCAATGAGCAAGTCTTTGTAGATCTTGAGTTCACCGTTAATAACCCTAACAAGAGCATAGCAATAGTGCACAATGACAATGTTGCCCACAAGACATATGTGAAGTACTGGACATATGAAGACAGTGATGAGATGAAGTACTTCATTCTAGACACTGAGAATGGGCAGTTTGTTGAAGCACCTATGTCATTTGACATCTGGGATGACTTCTACCTTTCTGACACCACAACAAGATACTTCACAAGAGAGCTTGAGACAACAATAACAAACCAAGACACTGGTGAAGGCATATCTGAGTGGGTATACACTGAAGTCAAGAAGCCAACATGGATGGATCTTGAGTTTGAGACAAAGGTTGAAGACACTAAGTCAACAATTGTCTACAGTGACACAGAGCTTGGAGATGATGGTGTCATATCAAAAGATCCTAAAGAAGAGGAGATTGTTGTGTCTCATGTGCCAATCACTTCAATAAGTGTCAATGGAAGTGAAGTGACAATGCCAATCAACAGCATACTGACTAAGACTATAGACATATTGCCAACAAACTACAAGAACTCACCAATTGGCATCACTTATGATGAGACTAAAGTGCAAGTGTTTGAAGATGGCAGGATAATGGCTCTTGAAGAGAACTGCACTACAGTGGTGAAGATATTCTCTGTTGAGAATCCTAACATATATGCTGAAGTGACAATCAATGTGATAACTCTTGTTGAGTCTATTGAGTTCAACGTGCAGTATATCAAGGCATTCAAGGGATATGAGCAGACTATACAAGCAGAAGTCTATCCACCAACAGCATCAGACAAGACTATTGAGTGGAGCTCTAGTGATGAGTCAATTGCTACTGTTGACCAAAATGGAAAGATAACACTCATATCTGAAGGCAATGTCACTATATATGCTGCAGCAACAGATGGCAGTGGCAAGATAAGTAGGATTGATGTGACTGTTGACACAGCCGTGTCTGAGATCCAGCTTGAAGACAGCTATGAAGTGCTTATTGGCATACCTACAACTATCCATGCAACAGTTCTTCCTGAGAATGCTTCTAACAAAGCTCTTGAGTGGCTGAGTGACAACCAGCAGATAAGTGCTGGTGCTGCTCCTAATGGAGTTGATGGACAAGTCTACATGGAATCTAAGGTTGATGGCACAATCAATGTACGAGCAATAGATGGCAGTGGCACTACAAAGGCAATATCAATAATTGGAAAGACACCTGTCAAGAACATAGAAATTGACACTAATGCCCTGACGCTTGACATTGGTGACAGCCACCAGCTTGTTGCTGTGGCAAATGATGATGCTGACAACAAGACTATCATATGGGCATCATCAGACCCAACAATTGCTTCTGTGACACAAGATGGATTAGTGAGAGCAGTGAATGGAGGATATGCACAGATAACTGCAACAGCTGCAGATGGATCTGGAACAAGTGTCTCTTGCAATGTTCGCTCTGTGATACTGATAACAGACATTGCATTTGCTAGCAACAGCATAGACATATACACCGGAAACACATACAAGATCAACTACACAATCTACCCAGCTGAGATGCAAAGCAGCAACTTGATATGGTACACATCTGATGACACAGTTGCAACAGTTGCTAATGGCACTATAACCGGCTTGAGTGAAGGCAAGATAAAAGTATATGCTATGGCTGATGACAACAGTGGCACTATAGCATCGGCAGATGTGAATGTGAGCATAGCAACTAGTGAGCTGTTGCTTTCTGACTATGAAGTTGACTTGCATGTTGATGACAACTACCCACTGATTGCAACAGTCATACCAGACGACACAACCAACCAGAATGTTGAGTTCACATCATTAGATCCAACAATAGCATCTGTAGATGTTTCTGGAAACATAACAGCATTGAGAGAAGGCACTACATCAGTGTTTGTCACAACTACTGATGGAAGCAACTTGAGTGCTGAGTGTGTGATAAATGTTAATTAAAACTATTGATAGAAGAACAGATGAACACAATAACTGTCTCTAATTTACCTAGCATAACATTCTACACAGGAGAAGATGCCTATGAGTGTGCATCTGCTGTTGAGAACAGAGAATATGGTTTCCACAGCGACTTCTTTGGAGACCTCACAAAGACACAAGACTACAACAGCAGATGGTCTTACATGACATCTAGCACATTCTCAGAGAACAAGACTGAATACTCTAACATTGGTGACATCATCAATAGCACGGTGTCATACTTGAACAAGTTCAAGAACAATGAGGTGTCTATATCTGTTGACAAGAATGTAGTTGTGTTCAACTATGACTATGAGGATGATCTTGATAGCATGTTTGAGAACACATCTGCAATCCCTTCAACTGACTTGATCAACTTGCTCCTCAATGTGAATGACATGACATTCAACAAGCAGAACTACTATCGTGGCAACATTGAGCTTCGTGAGATCAGCTATGCACACAAGAAGTATCCTTATCGCCCAGATGGGACACAATACACAGTCAATGACCCTAATGATGCATCAATGATAATAAACTATGACTTCAGCAGGCAATTTGTTGACTACAACTACATAGAGACTTCATATGATGTAGCTTATGTTGGATATGTGATGCGTGAGATAACAACAGCTGATGGCACTATAACATATGTGCCAACCGAGCAGTCATACACCGGATTCAACACATACTACACTTACCAAATCTCAAACATCAATGACTTCTCTGACAGGATGAGTGTGTTCTTTGACAACAACACAAGCAAAGTTGAGAGGATGCACAATGACTTGAAGACTTACTTCATGTCTGACCTTGACACAATGCTCACACTTTCTCTGAACACATACTCACTTGGTGCAAAGAACTTGTATGCTTACTTCAACTTCTCAAGCAACTTTGACAACTGGTTTGACAATGTCATTGCTGTGAATGCAAACTTGTCTCAACTCTCAAGTGGTGATGCTATAGCTACAGTGGCCGGGAATGATGGTGCTTGTATTGATGTTGCAATTGGCACAGAAAGCTTGATTGGTGGTGCTATCACAATAAGTGGTGACACTACAGTGTCATTTGCTAGTGAAGGGCTGACAGAAGATGAATACACAAAGATATCTCTCATCAACCCAATGGAGATGACTAGCATTGACTTGTCACCAATAGCTGGCAAGGTGAAGTCTATAGACTTAGCACCTAAGTATGAGAAACGCACTAGTGTCTCAAGCTATGTCACTACTGATTGGACTGCACAGCATAGCCCAATGATATCTTCACTTAAGGTTGGCTCATTAGAAACACAGTCTCCAATTGAGAAGATCATCGGCATAAACACATTGAGGAACACACTAGAAGAGATAGACATAATAAACTGCAATGCACTGAGGAAAGACTTCTCAATATCTAGGATGCCTTGTCTAGAAAAGTTCATTGCTAGTGGATCATCAGTGAAGACATTTGTCCCTCACCAAGGCAACCACTTCACAAAAGTCAGCTTGCCATCAACGGTGAACACTATAGTGCTGCACAACAATGAGATTGATGACTTTGACTACATAGTGACAGGATCACTTGTGAATTTGACACTTGACAATGTGTCTGGATTTGACACAAAGGAGTTTGTGAGTGACTGGGTGCATGCTCTTGAGACAACTATAGTTGAGAGCAATGGTGCCAACATAGACTTGCTGCACCAAGGAATAGTGACAAACACTAACTTGCAAGGCATATCTTGGCAAGAGTATGAAGTAGGTGAGCTCTTGAAGTTCAAGTGGCTTGGATTGAACAACTTCAGTGGAAGCATATCTGTAGTTGGGAGTGGCAATGATGGATCACTGACAAGGCATGAGTACTTGGCACTTCGTGAGACATTTGGTGACACAATGGTGATAGACAAGTCAACTCCAATGCAGCTTGACTACACTATAGATGAGATGGCATTCAAGAAGAAAGTCAACTTCTTCAGCATTGAAGAAGACACATTTGAAGGTGTGACAACCGAGAGCTTGATACCAGACTTGAGCAAAGAGTTCTACTTTGAGATAAATGACCAGACTGGTGGGCACTCATTGTTAGACTACTTTGATGGTGTTGACAGGATTGAGCTTGTGAGGAACAAAGAGAACTTTGGATATGAAGTGACATTGCCAACTAAGATATACACTGACAACAATGACAGCTCATCACTCACAAAGCGAATAGAGTCTGGTGATGTCTTGCTTTACAAAGGCGCAAAGCTCATCCTTGTTTCTAACCGTCCACAGAACTTGCCTAACAGCCAGAACAATGTTGTCTACAACTATGTCAAAGTTGGCAGATTCTTGTTCAGCCAGCAGAATGCAAAGAAGATACTCATAGAGATTGTGAACAGTTGATTAGCTACAAGACACATATATCTATGTACACATATATCTATGCATAAGAAAAGGAGAGCTTAAGCTCTCCTTTCTTCATATCTTGAGTGATATGCTCTTCTCATCTCGATCATACGAGACAAGCTTGCACCTCATGCTCTTTATGTTCTTGTTGTCAAAGACATACTCATATGCACCATCATCATGCAGTATCTGCTCATACTCATACTTGCAATTTGCTAAATTCAAGTCATTGTAGTATAGCTTTCCACTGTCTGTATATCCTTTGTAGAAATAGAGATGCACTCTACCATCATCATCTTTGAATATAGTTATGAAACCGGGCAACATAGAAGATATATCTTATGAAAACTCACATTAAATTTAAAATAGTCAAGCCTTTGGTGATTTTGCTATCTACTCCTGCTTGGTTGTGCAACTTGCCTAGATCTAGTAGATGGTTGTGTCTGTCGTATCACATGGCTAGGCTTTGAAGGTGGCCTCAAGTTGCTTTGGCTCCTCGAAGTGCTCTGTTGTGGAGACTGTGGCCTTGCATTAGGTGTCTTTGCCCTAGTTGCAGAGCTATGCCTATTGGTTGTGCTTGGCACATGCCTATAGTGATTGTAGTATGTGTATGGCATTGTACGACGATACAGGTATGTTGCACCACCATAGCGATATGGATACCAGTAGTATCCATTATAATAGTAGTACCTCAACCTGCCACCAACATAGTATGGGTTGCCAAATGACACAATTGTCGTCACCTGTGTCCCAGTGACATACACGGTGCTATCATATTGGTACATGTCATATGCGCATGAGCTAGATATGAGCATCATAGCTAGCATAGCAAGTATGTGCAATGCATTCTTCAATGTCTTCATGGTGTCTTGCTATGGTGTTTTTGTATTTTTGCTATTCAATTGAAAAAAATGGCACTTACCAAATGTGATGATAAATGCCAATCTTTTACTTGTTGTCCAATAGTTGCCCTTTGACTAGATATCAAAAGATGCTCAAGGCTCTTCTGGAGCTGGAGTTTCTGTATTGTTTGGATCTTGGTTAGTTGGATTGCTTGGATCTGGATCAGTTGGATTGCTTGGATCTGGATCAGTTGGATTGCTTGGATCTGGATCAGTTGGAGTGCTTGGATTTTGGTTGTCCTCCTCAATCTCTTCAATCTCACCAGTCAGCAATGATGCTCTCAACTCGGTGTCAATAGCTTCATACAGAGCTTGATTCTCTTCTGTAGTCATGATTACACCAGCTTTGATGTCCCACATGAGCTTCTCATACAACTTGCTCTTCTCTGATGCATCGGCATTCTCAATGATGTCTGATATGGTGTAGTTCAAGCCAGTCAATGCTTGCCAGTTTTGGTCTAGTTGTGCCATGTCTCAAATAAAATCATATTTGTTTTTTAATAATAAACATCAAGATTTCTTGTCACGTATCTTCTTGAGCAATGACTTCTCTTCACTACTAGCCTTTGTTGGCATCTCTGGCTCTATCACTATGATGTAGTCATTGCCATTTATGCCTTCATGTGGTATCTTCACTTGGTCTCCAGACTTAGAGCATTCTCTCACATCTATTCTAACTGTCTTCCCATTAGGCAAGCTGTGCTTCTTGGTGCATCCAAGTATGCAGTCATAGTATGGGACTCTAACTTTCTCATAGATAGCTCTTGTGTATTGGTTTATCACATACCTTGAATTGTCTATAGCATACTTCACCACTACAATCAAGTCACCATTGGTAGACCCTGGCTCTTTGCCTTCACTGCCCATTCCTGTGAACCTCAGCATTGCTCCTTCTTCAACAAATGGCTTTATGCTCAACTTTATCTTCCTAGTTGACTTCTCAAACCCAGTGCCATTGCAGTTGTTGCACTTCTTCTTCACAACCTTCCCATTACCATGGCAATGTTGGCATATTGTCTGTTGCTTGATTATGCCCATTGGTGTGTAGCTTGTCTCAACATGCATTCCAGTACCATTGCAATATGGGCACTTCTCAACTTCTCCACCACTGCCATGGCACTCTTTGCACCTTATGTCAACTGGTATCTCAATCTCTTTAGATACACCATTGAACAGCTCTTCAACAGTCATGTTGTACTCTATCTTCAAAGTAGTGCCTGGCTCTTTCTCAAACTTTTGTGAGTGGTAGCTATGGCTGAAGAAGCTGTCAAACCCACTGTGCATGCCATTCATCCTCCTTATGATGTCTTCCAAGTCATCACTAAAGCCATCTTGTTGGGTGTATTGTCCACTCTGGAACTTTTGCCAATCATCACCATACTTGTCATACATCTGCCTCTTGCTTTGGTCAGAAAGCACTTCATAAGCCTCTGATATCTCTTTGAACTTCTCTTCAGCAGCCTTCCGATCTTTCTCTGGCTTATCAGTCCACTTGTCTGGATGGTACTTGACTGCACCCTTTCGATAGCTTCTCTTTATCTCATCTTCAGATGCATCTCTACTAACTCCTAATATGTCATAATAGCTCTTACTAGCCATAGTCAAAAAATCATTTTGGTTGTGTCTCTTTTAAAGCTGGCCTAGCTACATGAGCAACTAGACCAGCATGATCTAATAATCCTATTTTGCTTTTGTGCTTGTCACTTAGCATTGTTGAACATGTCACCAAATGGCTGAGATCTAGTTGCACCAGCTTGTGGGGTTGTTGAAGCATAGATCTTCGCAATGACTGGATTCCACACATCTTCAAGTGCTTTCTGTGCTGTCATCACTTTCTCATATGCATCTTCTTTGTCTTCTGCTGTATGGTACTCTTTCAGCACTTCTGACAAATTGTCTTTAGCAGGAGTGATGTTGCTCTTGTCTTCTTCGGTGAACTTGTCTTTCATTGCTTCATCTTCAAATGCTGAGTCAATAGAGTTCACAAGCAATTGTGCCATGTTCAGCTTAGACATCTTCTCTTCACGCTTCTTGTCTTCTTCTTTGTGTGCTTCTGCATCTGCTTTCATCTTCTCAATCTCTTCATCACTCAAGTTATTGTTAGAGATTGTGATCTTCTGCTCTTTGCCTGTAGCTTTATCCTTTGCAGACACATTCAAGACACCATTTGCATCAATGTCAAATGCAACTTCAATCTGAGGAACACCTGCCTTAGCTGGAGCAATGCCTTCCAAGTTGAATGTCCCAATCACCTTGCAGTCTTTAGCATATGTGCGCTCACCTTGCAAGACAACTATTGTCACCGCTGTCTGATTGTCAACCGCAGTAGTGAATATCTGTGACTTCTTGCATGGGATAGTTGTCTGTGCCTCAATGATCTTTGCAAGTCTGCCTTCTGGGTCAAACTGGTTATGTGCCTCAATTCCCATAGAGATTGGAGTAACATCCAGCAATACTATATCACCAACACCTTCTTCCTTGTTCAAGATAGCACCTTGGATTGATGCACCAATAGCTACTGCTTCATCTGGGTTGACAGACTTTGATGGCTCTTTGCCAAAGAATGCTTTCACAGCATTCTGGATAGCCGGGATACGTGTTGATCCACCAACAAGTATGACCTCATCAATGTCACTTACGCCTAAGCCAGCTTGCTCTAGTGCAATGCGGCATGGCTCAATTGTCTTCTTGACAATGTGGTCAATCAGCTGGTCAAACTTAGCACGAGTGAGTGTCATCACAAGATGCTTTGGTCCTGTCTGGTCAGCGGTGATGTATGGCAAGTTGATCTCTGTTGACATAGTAGAAGAGAGCTCAACCTTTGCTTTCTCAGCTGAGTCTTTCAACCTTTGCATAGCTATTGGATCTTTGCTCAAGTCTATTGAGTTCTCTTTCTTGAATTCATCAACCATCCAAGATATCAATATGTTGTCAATGTCATCACCACCAAGGTGTGTGTCACCACTTGTGGCAAGGACTTCAAACACGCCACCACCAAACTCAAGAATAGATACGTCATGAGTACCACCACCGAAATCAAACACAACAATCTTCATGTCTTTGTCAGACTTATCAATGCCATAGGCTAATGCAGCTGCGGTTGGCTCATTGACAATACGCTTGACATCAAGGCCAGCAATCTTGCCAGCTTCAATAGTAGCTTGGCGCTGGCGATCATCAAAGTATGCAGGCACAGTAATGACAGCTTCTTTGACTTCTTGTCCAAGATAGTCTTCAGCGGTCTTCTTCATCTTCTGCAGAACCATTGATGAGATTTCTTGTGGAGTGTATCTCTTGCCATCTACTTGGACTTTTGGCAAGTTAGAGTCATCAATCAAGTCATAAGGCATATGCTTGTCTTGATCTTTCACCTTGTCGTATGTCATGCCGACATATCGCTTGATTGAGTAGATTGTGTTCTTTGGATTTGTGATAGCTTGGCGACGTGCTGCATCACCCACTTTACGCTCACCATCTTTGGTGAATGCTACGACAGAAGGAGTAGTTCGCTTGCCTTCTGAATTCTCAATGACATGAGGTTGGCCACCTTCAAAGACAGCTACACAGCTGTTAGAGGTACCTAAATCGATACCAATAATCTTGTTGCTCATAATTGAATTATGTTTTGTAAATTTTTTGATGCTCAGAAACAATGCTGTAGAGCACTATTTCTGCTATAATAATAGTCTATCTACTATTATTTGTTCAACATTTTAACAACATTTAAACTTCAAGTATATTCTTGTTAGAGTCATTGTAGTACATCAATGTCAATGCTGAAGTCTTCAATGAACGAATGTCATTTTCTATAAACTTCCTACGATCAAACTTGCTTGTTATCAGATGATATCCGTTGACAGTCTCTAGTGTATACACTACATCAGCATTGCAATCACTTGTGAGATACTGCATAGTAGCATTGTAGTCTCCATCTTCTTGTGAGTCAAGATCTATCATCCATAGCTTGTCACGAGACTTAGACTTGTCAACAGCCGACTCAAACAACCCACGGGTCTTCTTGCTATTGCACTTGTAGTTGTCAACCAATATGGTTATCAAGTCAAGCTGTATTGTCTTGTTATTCTTGCGGCGCAGGTCAATGTAAGCACGGGCATTCAACGCTATGCAAATCATCTTCATGAATGGGACAACCTTGTCAAACTCTTCTAGTGAGAATATGCAGAATGACCTTATCCTACGAGCACCATCATGAGAGCTTATAGTGTTATTGCCATCTTTCTTGCGTTGTATCAGAGAGATGAAGTAGAACTCATCTGGGTCTTCAAACTTCATGAAAGACCTTATCTTCTGAATGTTGTCTATTTCCATATCACAATTGTATCATAGCTGAACAGCCTTGGTATGTTGCATCCAATGAAGTTACCAACTAGTATTGTCAAGTAAGGGATTGCAAAGCTCTCAACTAAACTGTTGTCTGCCTCAAATATGTAGAATGCATCAGCAATGCTATGGTAGAATCCTAGAATGATGAATGTAGGAATTCCCATCAATATAAGCAAGTAATTGATCTTGTCTCCTCTGGCTGCAGCAACAACCATTGTCATTATGAATCCACAACCAATAGCTGACAGCAAGCATCCAATAAGGGTGTCAGATATCCTTGCTTCTATGATTGGTGTTGCATCAATGCCTTTCAATGCAAGCAAAGACAATAGCCAGCACCCAAACACATTGCCAAGCCATATGATAACTAAGTCAGTCCATGCTAATATCTTCTTGTAGTCAAAGAATCCAGCTTGGCCAGTATACAATGGCAACTTGAAGCACACAACAGTCAGCAAGCCAAATGCAAACATAATTGCACCAACTATGCCACCAAGCTTTATGAACATGCTACCACCAAGACCAATGCATATGCCAGCTAATGCACTACGAATGAACATATTGTATTCATATGACAGTCTCTCTCTAAATCTTCTCATATATCATTATCATTTCAAATATATCTCTTGTCAGTCTCACAGTATATTGGCTTCACATTCTTGATGTTCACCAGTTGACAGAATTTCCCAAATGTGTCATATAGCTTCACTTTAGGCAATATCTGGTTGACAATGAGCATATAGTACACCTTGCCTTTGTGCTTCACCATCTTGAATTCATTGCCATCATGATCACTAACCGATATCATAGACCCATCTTCCATCTTTGATATCACTCTATTAGAGTCTCGCACATAGTGTGTTGGCAGCATTGACAGCATAGCAACATGCTCATCTGTTGACATGCTTCTTGAGATAGCTCTAGCCAAGTATTGCTTGCCATTGTGCTTCCACCCTTCATCTGTCTCAGCAAACTGCTTGTTCACAATCATGCAAGCATTCTGGTAAGTTATCACATCATATTGTACATCAGACATCACATGTACCCTACGATCATTGCCATCTTCCCAAGGTGACATCTGCAGCAGGTAGTTGTCCATCACCTTGTACACTATCTCTGTGTTCTTGTCTTGTATGTACTTGTCACTCATCGCTGAACCACTTCTTGTATAGCTTCAAGACAACCTTCTTGTACCATGGGATGTTGATGTACTTGCTATATATCTGCTTGATGATCTTGTTATGGTTGAATGTCCAGCTATACAAGTCAACATGGTCTACTGGCTTGAATTCAATGCATGACACTTCATTCACTTCTGAGTTAGCATCACTCAGCTTGCCAACATAGCTCTCAACAGTCTCTGGCAATATGCCATACATCCTCACAGAAACATTCTGTCGTGATGATGCCATTGGATCTGACTCAATGTAGCAGATGTTCAAGATGCCTTTGCTGATTTGGAGGCCTGTCTCTTCAAGCACTTCACGGCATGCTGCATCTTTGATGTCTTCATCATAGTCAAGATATCCACAGACACAGTTCCAATATCCTTGGTAGTCTGGTGTGCCTTTACCACGCAAGTTTGTAAGGACATACCACAAGCCTTGCTCATCTCTTGCAAACAAGAACACAGATGCTGCAACACTTCGGCTAATCCATGCAATTCTCTTAAATCCATCTATTGGATCAACATACTCAACTGATTGGTTTCTCATAGCTATTTGATTTTTTGCATTATGAAAATAGAAACAACATCTAGATCTTTCAAATCACACAATTATTTTTAAATATATTTGTTTAGAGTACGGACGATTGTGACAAAGAAAGAGATAAAACTAGGAAAGTGGAGCTTCTTGTGTGAGTTCATGAAGAATGGAGGCAAAGACTTCAATGACCCAACCTTGAAGAAGAGCTTTGTAATCATCCGTGACTTTGACATGTATGACACCGTCGTGTATGACAAGAGCATACTAGTTGTTGAGAAGAGCTTGTATGAGAAGATGGTCAGCAATGCAGATGGTGACTTTGCTTTCCCATTAGGCACAAAGAGCAACATCCACTACACAAACCTAGTTGAGAAATTCTCAACTTACAGCTTCTCTGATGCAAGAGACTTGGCATTCAGCATACTTGATAGCCAAACTATGGAAGATGCTAGCATACTCTGTGACAAGATAAGAGTGTGGTGGCCAGTCAACAAGAAGAGAGTTGACTTCATTGTCCATGCATACAGCTATGTGAATGACATACATTTCCATTGGGTGTGTGAGTCATCTAAGATTGTTGAAAGAGTGTGTGACCATGAAGTGAGAGTTGGAATGAACAAATATCTAGAGCACATTGACCTAGTTGTGCCAAGCATTGATTGCTTGATGCTGCCTGCTAACAACTATTGCATCAATGATGTGATGAGTGAGATATCCAATGGATTCAACCCAAAAGAAAGGCAACTAGCTGATTGGCTGGTTGACAACTCACAAGATGAGTCAAGCACAGTGATGATGCTTGCTGACTTCATTCGCCCGTATGCAATCAAGAAGACAACTGAAGAAGTTGATGATGGCATAGATGGTGATGGGAATGCAAAGAAGAGGAAAGTAGACCACTTGATGAAGGTGTTCATCAGGGAAGACTCTACTACAATGGCATCACAGTACATCAACAACTCAATGAACATATCTCTCTTCCCTTATTCTGGGATATCCAGCAATGAGTATGTGCTAGAAGATGGCATGCTGCCTTCTATGCTCTTCTCTTCACATGAGAACTCACTGAGGCTCAGTGCAAAGCTTGGATTTGACAACAAGAGAGTAGCACTTGTGAATGAGTTCTTGTTCCCAGGAAAAGAAGAAGACCAGCATGAGTATGATGAGCAGAAGCATGGCCCAATTGCAGACAAGATAGCTAGGCAAGTGACAGAGTACTACAAGATGTTCTATGTCAAAGATGAGTATGACTATGAGAGTGATGAGATGTTTGGTGATGAGAGTGAAGCGGTCAACAGCATCAAGCAGACAGGGTTTGTGATACAGATTGCTAATGACACAAAGTTTGATGATCCAATCTATGAGTCAAAGATTGACACCGAGAGCCCTTCTGATTGCTTCATATATGACTTCAGCTTCTCACTTGATGGGCTGGTGAGCTCACTTGAAGAGATACCAGAGACACTAGTGATGAGATCACTCTTCATTGACAAGTCACTAGGGATAGCCATATCTAGCAACCCTGTTGTGCTCACCAAAGAGTGGATGAAGCTGATGGTGAATGACACACCAACCCCAGCAATATGGGTTAGCAGACAAAATGACCTTACAAGAGAAAGCTACATGAGAGTCAAGAATGGATACAACTTCATAGACAAAGTGAACTGTGTGATATCAGAAGATGAAGACACAATGCTCGCAAGGAAGATGAGATCAATAGCTGAGAGCATAAGCAGCATGCAGTTAGGTGAGATAAGCAGCATCCCAGAGCTAGACATAGACATAGAAGAAGCTCTAGATGACAACAGCCCTGAGAATGTTGATGTCACCCTCAAGCTGAATGACATAGTCAAGATCAATGAGAGCATAAAGAAGATGAATGACATGAAAGAGTCACTAGATGCTATTAGCCGCATGATAGTAGAGAATGACAAGAAGAACTCTTTTGTTGACAGAGCAAGCTCAGACATGATCACAAAGATAGTGTACAAGCCTATATTCTACAAGACACAAGACTTGCAGAACATCACTCTCAGGAAGTCAACATCACAGAACATAGGCATAAACTTGTCACAATACATGAACAAAGTCCAAGTGTTCACAATGAAGATAGGTGAAACAGTTGTCAAAGAATCTTCAAGGAATGATGCATTTGTCATCTTCAAGATAGATGCAAACACTCTTGACAGTGATGGAGGGACATACACAATAATGGATGAAGACTTTGAGTACATATCATCCGGAAACTACAGCATATATTGAAACAGATGATAATAGACTTAGCACTAGATGACAGAGTAGTCATATCATCAAGCCTAGACATGGCAATACAAGAGCTAGACTTGCTATTCAACACAGAGTGCACAGAGCTGATTGGCAACCCATACTTTGGGGTTAGCCTAGACCAGTTCTTGTGGACACTCACACCTACTACTAGCTCACTCAAGAAATACTTGAGTGACAAGCTGGCTAAATTGCATTTCTTGAACATGTTCAAGTACAACTTGAATGTTGAGTATGAGAAGTCAGAAGAGTGGAACTCAGCATACAATGTCACAGTACAGATATGGACAGACAGAGATGACAGCTCTAAGACAATAAAAAGAGAATATAAGTTCAAATGAGATTGTTTTCATTGATGCAGACAACATTTGACAGGTTTGACTCTACTATAGACTCTTACTTGTCAAAGGCGCTTGGATCTATAGGGTTGCAGTATTCTGACAACCAGATATTCAAGATAGTCCTCAATGCTATAAAGAGTGTCTTCCAGAATGTGATGCTGTATATTGAAGATGCATTTGTTGAGCAGAACATAGAGACAGCAACAAGGAAGAAGTCTGTCTACTCACTGGCAAAGCTGTCTGGCTATGAGCCTTACTATGGCAGTGCAGCAACAGGCACTGTCTTGCTCACCATGAAGAGCAGCATCAACGATGTTGCAGAGAAGAAGAAGATATACATAGACAACTACTCATACATTGAAGACACAAAGACAGGCATTAGGTACATGCTGTGGCTTGAGAATGACAGGCATGTAATTGACTTGTCAAAGCCTCTTGTTTCAACAGAAGTGAGGATCATACAAGGCACACTGCTGAGATCATCTTACACCGCAAAGGGTGAAGAGTTGGAGACTGTCCATGCAACAACTCAAGGCATGTATGACAAGTCTTATATGAATGTGTATGTCAACAATGTCAAGTATGACATAGTGTCTAACTTGTATGACATGACCGAAGATGGTAATGAGTGTGTTGTTTCAACAGGGTTTGACAATGAGATTGATGTCACATTTGGTGATGGTGTGCATGGCAAGACACTCAATCGTGGTGACAATGTGTCTCTTGAGTATATCTCTCATGAAGGGACAAATGGCAACATATCTAGTGTAGAGTCTTCAAGCTTCAAGTTTGTGACTTCAGGCAGTGACTGGTCTGGTGACTCTGTGAACCTGAATGACTACATGAAGATAACACAGAACTCTCATGTTAGTGGTGGAACTGACAGTGACACAATAAGTGATGTCCGTAGGATGGTAGGATACAACTCAAGGAGCAATGTCCTTGCATCTGTCAACAACTATGCTCTGTTCTTGAAGCACTTCTCTTACATTGGCAACTTCAACATATGGCCAGAGAGCAACTCAAACATACTCTGCATAAGTGCTGTGACTGACAAGATAATGGACAGCTCTGACTTAGCTAAGTGGGAGAAGCTTTCAACAAGTGACATACTCCTGAATGATCGCCAAAAGGATGGGATAATAAAGTCAATAGAGAACTCTGAGATGACATTTGCAGGAACTGTTGTGAAGTTTGTTGATCCAATAATATACAAGTATGCTGTCATATGCTATGTCAAGCCAGAAGATGAGTACTACAAAGAGACAATAACTGACACAATAAAGGCTGTTGTTGCAAAGATGTTTGTCAGCTTGACATTCAACACAAAGTTTGTCTCAAAGTCAGACATAATAAAAGAGATTGTTGAGAATGTGAAGCATGTGAAGTCAGTAGTTGTTGACATCATATCAGAAGCCAACGAGATGGCTTACCATGACTCATACTACTACAAGTATGACATACATGCTGTTGGTGACAAGATCTCATATGACAAAGTGAAGTACAACTATGAGACTGACTTGATGCTTGGCCTAGACAACATGGGCAACATATCAGTTGAGAGCTCACTGTACATGCCATTGCTGCATGGTGACATACTGTACTATCCAAACAAGACAGGGTCATCATTGCAATCTAGCAGCATGAGGCTAGATCCTGTCAATGTCGTGTTCATTTGAGTTATTATTAAAAAACAATGCAGATGGCACAGTTAGTGATGGAGCACATATCAGAATTCATATCTGAGAGCAAATCAAAGGAAAGCCTTGTTGAAGAGATACTCAATGCTTTAGATGGTGACATAGTACAAGCTATCGTAAAGCGCACAAAGAACTATGATGAGAACAAGATGCCTTGGTCTCGTGAGCCAATGTTCTTGATAGCTGAAAAGGAGCAGCAAAGTGATGATGATGCCACAGAGAAAGTCTCAAGGACAATGTCATGGAAGAGAATAAGCTTCATGGACTTGTATGCAGATGGCTCTGAGTATGAGGTGAAAGGCACTATTGATGACTATAATATAAAGAGTGATGTTGGTGAGTATCCATGCTCTGTGCTAGGTGTGTATGTTGACAGGCAGTTCTTGCCTATATGCAGCATTGAGTCTTTCAAGAGAGTTGTCAATATACTGAAGAGAAAATAACACTATATATGAATATACAAAAGATGAGTTGTTTCGTGAGCATACTAGATGACAGTGAATTGTCAAGCAAGATCAGTGATTGCAATTGCAAAGTAGTCCTTGGCAGCAGCACTGTATATGAAGGCAAAGTTAGTGATCTAAAGGAAGCAATCAATGAGATGGATGCCAACATACTAGGAATGTGCATAGTTGAGGTGATGCTCAGCAATGGCACATCCATGGTGACAACACTGGCAGAAAATGAGAACATCTCAAAGATGAGAGAGATGCTTGATGGCAGAGACATCACAAAGCTGCCAGATGATGCAAAGGCATTCAACAAGCTGATGATAATGGCGACAATGGTGCCAATGATCCCTGGCATAGTTGATGAAGAGGCTATAAGTGGCACAATGCTTGGAGACTTAATCAATAGGTATGGTGAGAGCTTCAAGAAGATATGTGCAATATCACAGATAGATGAGAAGAGACAGCCAAAGTTCTGCATTGATTACATGACAGAAGATGGATACTATGACAAGATGCTGACAGATGACTGGAAGAAGTCTCTCCAAGAGATTGGTGGAGCAAAGCTGCACTACTGGGCAGTTTCAAGAATGGAGTCTAGCAACTTCTCAGAGCTAGACTCACTAGTTGCATGGCATGCAGATGACAAAGGTACAGGGTATTGGAAGAATGTGCATGACAACTCAACCAATCCAAATGATCGCCCTAAGTGGGCAACAATCTTGAAGCCAAATGAGTTGAAGAAGCTTGAGTCACTCAGGAAATGACAACAAGGAAAAAATAAACTAATATAGAATTGAAATGAAAAGCATAGTACAATTCATCAATGAGAACATAGAAGTTGAGCAAGGTCCTGGAGACTACAAAGTAGTTGTCTTGGCACGCCGTGAAGGCATTGAATTGTCTTCAATAACTGAAGAAGACTTCATAAAGTTCATCAGAGAAGATGTTGACAAAGCTATCAAAGAGTATTCTGCTATCATAAGCAAGTTCAATGTCAAATATCGTGAATGGCTAATCAAGACTGAAGTGGATGCTGCAGTCAAGTATGCTGAGAAGAAGTGGAAGACAGACAAGAAGCGCAATGAGTATGTAGAGAACATCAAGAAGAATGCTGAAGAGAAGCCTAGATACACTTACAAGGCAGAAGACATCTACTTTGACTTCAAGCCAACACCATCAAATAGCATATCAGGAAGTTGCGTGATAAGCAAGAAGTCTACAACAAGAGACTTGAAGGAAGCTTACAAGATCTTGATGCAAGACAAGTACTTCTTGTGTGGCAAAGGCTGGGCACTAAAGTATGAGACTACTGATGAGACAAGGCCTTATTCATTCCGCCCATGGATTGATGTGTTGCTAGATGAGTCAGACCGTGAAGAGCAGAATCGTGATGAAGAGATGCTCAGAAAGTCTATTGAGGCATTCTACTCAAACACCAACTATTGGGGAGACTAAAAAAACAGATAGTAGGACAAATGGTAAATCTTGGCAACTACATAAGCAGCATAGATGAAGCACAGAGAGATGTTGCTAAAATCAAGAGATTCAACCCAGATGATGAGTGGACAGACAATTGCTTGAAGGCACTAGAAGATGCTTTCTCAAAAGAGTACACTATTGAGAAGAAATGGTCTGGCTCAATATGCTTCTACAAGAAAGGCAAGAAGCCATCACTCAAGAGCTTGGTATGCTCAATAAATGGCAACTCATACATTGACTTTGGCCCTAACACAAGTCTAGAGAATACACTAGGTGAAGAGATATTCAATGTGATAGACACCGTTGAGTGAGCATTAGGTTTTGCCTATTTTATTTTTAAAAAATCGACAAATCTTGACGATGAAAACAATCAAAGAGTTAGTTGACAATGATCTTGCAAGCACAAGCACCCAATTGACAGAAGAACTGACTTATGACAAAATAATTGAGAAGCTAGTTGAAGCACGTGACAACAATGTGCCAATTGATGAAGGGCTGTTTGGCTCTATATTTGGCGGCATAGTAGGTGCAACAGCTGGACCAGCTATCATGAAAGCAGTCTGCAAAGCACTAGGCATTGATGAGCGTGGAGCATTAGGCACTCTAATGACATCAAAGCTGATATTGTCATCTATGGGAATCACATTGGGCTGGAAGATGTGATCATCACACAATAGAAGATTTTTATTATTATATAACAAAAGAAACCACTAGATGTCAATAGATAGCTATTGATGATAGTTCTTTGGATCAAATATACCAAATAAAAAAGCAAATATGAACATAAAATTACTTAAAGACCTGGATTTTGCTAGCAAGCTGAATAGTTGCAATGCTGTCACAGAAGCAGGTAAAGAGATTGTGAAAAACTACAAGGCTTATTTGTTCTCAAATCCAGCAACTTGTGGTATTGTCAATGGCTTCATCCAAGAAGCACAAAAATATAGCTTTGATGCAGGTCTTGTTAGTGTTTTAGAGTCTGTATTAGGTTTTATCAAAGAAAACAACATATCATGGCAACTTGCAAGTGCATGTGAGTCTATTGAGAGCAGCAAGTCAACATACAGCTACATTGCTAAGACAGGGATTGAGCAAGTTGGCAAGCTCCTTGAGATGGATGAGTCACAAGTTGTGTCTTACATAAAGTCAGGTGCATTGAAGGGTGTGCAATACATACCAGAGTTCCGCAATGTATGCAAGCAAGTATTCAAGTCAACTATAGTTGAAGCTTCAGCTCCTAACTACACTGTTGTCAACCCAATCTCATATGTGCATGAGAATGCAGAGAATGGTGACAAGTACTTCAGCATTGCCAATCGCACTTTCAAGATCACCAAGGACAACCAGAAGGTTGTTGAAGCTATCTGTGACGATGTGAAGTTCAGGAACATCAATGCTCTCTTAGAGTCATTCGCAAATGATGAAGGCACACTCTCATATGAGTGGAAGTCTGGATTTGACCAGTGCAAAGTCACTATCAAGGAGAATGGAGAGTCAGGTGAGTACAGCTTAGAGTTCACACGTGGTGCTAACATTGATGAGAAGTTCGATGAAGCATCTAAGTTCATTGAGTACTGCGACACATTGTCTCGTGCTTTGCCAATGAATGAGAAGATGCAGTTCATGAACATAACATCAGCAATATCTCAAGTGTTTGAGGCAATGGATCATGTGTTTGTGATGGATTGTGCTAAGCTGATGAAGACATCTCTTGGTGTGTCTTGTGTGATCATTGAAGCTAATGATAATGTTGAGGTGTCTGTCCTGAACTCTGTCCACCATGGCAGCTACACTAAGAGCTTTGACTACATGGTTGAAGGCTTGAAAGAGGTGACAGCTGTGACAGGAATTGACTTGAAGTACTTGTATGAGAACCGTATAAATGAGGACTTGAAGAAGCAGAAGCCAGAAGAGTATGAGAAGATACAGCAGCAGCTAAATGAGACAAAGGAAGCTGAGATGAATGCAAGGAAGAAGAAGATTGCTATGCTTGCAGAGCAATACAAGAATGACCCATCTATCATCGCAGTCCTCAACCAAGCAGCTCGTGACTTAGCTTTGCTAGAAGACAAAGAATGATACGCTCTATCATATAATGAACAAAAGAGAGACATCTTGAGATGCCTCTCTTTTTTTTGTTGTCTAGCCAAGCTTAGTGGATGCTCTTCTCCACCCAGCTGCAGACTTTGTTGTTCTCTGCATAGTCATTAGTGTCATAGAAGTCTCCATTCTTAGTCACAAGCACATGCCCACACACATGGACAACACACACTTTGCTCTTGTTAGATCTAGCAAACTGCTTGACTGTTGGCTTCATACCACGGCCAAAGCTTTGCCTAGTGAATCCATGGTCCTCAAGCACCTTGTATATCACATCAGTGTCATTCATCACTGTAAACATCTTGAGTCCCTTTTCAGCTAATAGCTTGTATGCATCACTCCAAGATATGCCAAGTGCACAAGACACCGCACGGACAGCGCAATCTGGCTTGCGCCAATTCCTTGGTGATCCATCTCTCTTGTTCTTGTACTGAGGGTTTGAGTTGAATTGCTTGAACATAGTTGTCTCTATTTAATTACACAGCAAACATAGCAATCCATCTATAGAAATTCAAAGCCAGACTGAGTTCTTGCCAAACTCTTCATCATCATTTGCCTTGTGAGCCACTTGGTAGTTGAACAGCTTCATCTTGTCACAGCTCTTCCATTCACTGTAGCTCACATACCCAAGTATGCTGCCAATGAACACCGATGGGTCTTCTGAATACTCATGTATCTCCTTGCACACTGAGTCAAGCTCTTCTTCTGTTGGGTTGCCAAGCTTCATCGCACCATCAAGCTCATGGTAGTGCTTTGACTCTAGCTCTCTCTCACGATACCTCTTCACTTGTATTGTGATGAACTTGCCCATCTTCTCATAAGACTTGTCATGGTTGCCATATGTGCACAGCTTGTGGTTTGTTGGCATGTCTTCTGGCACACACTTGTACCATCCATGAGTGTAGCTCTTGATGTGAGACAAGTAGTCTTCACCAACAGACATCCAGTATGAGTTGAGTATGTTCCCAATCATCCAGTCATCACACTTGTCTAAGTACAATGCAACCTTGCCATTGTTGAGCAGCAAGCTGACTACCTTCTTTGGCATCAGCAAGCCATTGCCACGACCATACAAGTACAATGGGTAAGGGCAGAAGCTGTTGCTTAGTGAGTACAACTCAGATGCCCACAGTGTAGTGTCATCATCTAGTGTCTCAACAAACCTTGACAAGAGCTTCAAGTTTACATATGTTGATGTGTTTGTGCGAAATACATAGTCATAGTCTCCAAACAGCTTTTCTACGGCATTCAGTGCATACCAAGTCTTCTTGTATGTGTGGTTGGTGTCATCTTCACACCTCAGCTCTAGGTGGTGCTGGTCTTTAGAGTAAGTGTGCTTCACTGCATCTGGTGATGCATCATAGAAGCACCAGTCAAACATCTCATATCCATCCTCATGGTCAACCAATGGCTTGAGCCATGTCTCCCTTATGTCTTGCTCTTCTTTCTTGAAGAACTCATCCTTGCAGGACATCACCAGGATTATTATTCTTTTCATTTGTATATATCTTTATTCTTTTGTCTTTTTTCGCGTCCTGGAGTCACCAGGCGCTCCCTGGCGGCGAATTTACAGCATGCTTGGTATATGCATTTCCCTTATGTAAGATGCAATCCAAAATGAGTCTGCCAGGTCATCAACTTTCTTTATTGCAGAGAGCTTACTGAAGAGTGACAAGAACATCTTTGACAGTATTTCCTTTGATGCTGTGCCATTGCCAGAGGCAAACTTCTTGACTTCAGATGGTGTGAGTATGTGCAGTGACATCTTGCCATTGCTCTTGTCAGCTATCTCTAGTATCTTGCACCTAATGACTGCAGAGAGCATAGCTAAGTCTACTATAGAGTTTGTTGATGTTGATCCAAATGACACCCCTTCCATTGCTATGTAGGTCTCTTCACCACCCTTAGCACTCTCAGTGACTATGCTAGATATTATGTTTGATATCTCAATGTGATTCTTCAGCTTCTTCATCTCTGATGTTGTGTAGCTGTCACCATTGTCTCTCTCAAGCTTCTGATACACTATGCATCTCATGCAGCTGATGCTATCTGCTGCTATAGCTTCTCTCTTTGTGAGTGGCTTTGACTTCACTAAGTAGAATCTTGTATTGTCACCATCTATCACTGTCACACCAGTGCTGTTCACCGACTGGTCAATCCCAATGTATATGCTCATTGCAGAGGAATCAATTCATTTTTGCATCTTTATATAAAATAGAAAATCCTAGCAAGCTGGTTCACAATCTGCTAGGACTTGTTTGTGGTTGTTGGTGTGTCAGATATCTTCACTGTATCTTTGCACCATATTTCATCATCCACATGTCTGCCGAGTTCCTTGACTTCACTGGGCCAAACCTGTATATGTTGTAGAACACTTTCTCAAGCTTCTTGTGGAATGAGTTGTACTTTGACTCAGGCCATGTGTAGGCATCCATCCATCCTCGACGCTTCACTATAGACATCAAGTGCTTCTCTGAAGTGACATCAACACCAACATCAATGAGCATTGCATACACAAGTGACTTGCACAAGTGTGAGATGACAAAGTCAATCTCCTCATCATTGTACTGTGAGCTCATCAAGTCTTCTATAGGTATTATCGTGTGCTTGCTAAGCTTCTTCATGATCATTTTGGTCTTGGTAGAAGACATCTAGCCCATATATCTTTGCAGTTGCTAGCTCACAGTTGCACCCAAGAGATGGATTCCAACCACTAGCCATGAATATAGCATCACACCTAAGCAACTCACGGATGTCTTCACCCATGTACCATGCATAGTCATGCTCACGCTCACTTTTGATGCCATTGTCATCAAACTGATCTATGTTGATAGGGCCAACTATCTCATATCCACTAAGCTCTTCTCTTGACTTTATAGCATCCATTGTTTCTCGCCATCGCCTAGCAACAGAGTCTTCTGCTATTGCAATAGGCAAGCTCACATACATCTTCTTGCTCATAGCTCTTCAATCTCTTCTGCTTTTGGGACTTCCATGAACCAACCAACATTGCATGGTGCTACTTCAGCACCAGTCTTGTAGTTAGAGAAGCACTCATTCATCTCTTCCCAAGTGAATGTGCCATTGTATGCATTGCCACTGGCATCAAACAAGAAGCATTCATCCATGTCATTTGGGAAGAATTCACCAAACTTCTTGAAGATCTTCTTAGACACCATCCTCTCTGGTATGTGCTTGTACAAGCAAGATGTGCTCATTATGTCATAAGACACATCATCTGGTTGCTCAAAAGTGCCATATTCATCAACGATGTACACTTCTCCTGTTGCCTTGATGCCATCACACTCAAACTTGACTGCATCTCCAACATTGAATCTTGGGTTGCCTTTCATATCATCTCATCCAGTTAGTTTTCTCACTTTCCATAAAGCTTGCGCTTGTAGTGCCTTGCAAGGTCTTTGTACTTGCTGATGCTCTCTGCCATCTTCTCATACTCTGCTTCCTCTAAGACAACAAAGTTATAATGCTCTAAGATCTTCTTGCAAGCTTTAGCTATTAAGCCCTTCATCTTTTGCATTCTTTTTTCTGAAAATAAAGCTAGCTGTGCTGGCTTGCACTAACAAGTAGCCTTGTATTAGCCAAAGCCAAAGGCAAAGACCTCAATCTTGCCAAAGCCAAAGACAAAGGCATAGACAATACCGTGGTGAAAGAGGATTATCCATGCTTTTCAGTAGTGATTCGCTAATCACCAATGCATGTATCCAAAGTCACCAAGTGCTTGCTATGGAAGTAAGTTGTTGTGTCAAGATTGAGCCAAACTCTCTGTTGTAGATGCACGATTTCCATCATGCATTGATACTTGGTTTGCTATGTTGGCTATTCTCTAGTGCAACTCAAGAGCTCTCTCAGGTAATTTCATGCAAGAGCCCACAACCAGCAACAGTCACTAGCTTGTCATTTTCATATGCTGTTTATCAAGTCATAAGTTGGCTTGAGCTTGTCTGGTATGATGATCCTCAAAGCAATAGCATCTGACTTCTTCTTGCTGAGCTCAGCAAGATACTCATCATACATCTTCTTGTTGTTCATATGGTAGTCATTGACAGCTTTCAAGTACTTCTCATTGATTTCATTAGTCCTCTTGCTGATTTCTGACTTTATCTCAAACTTCATCTTGTTGAGCTCACTCTCATACTCACGATGCTTGTTGTGCAGCTTGAAGAAGATTTCATCAAGCTCTTCAATGCGAATAGATGGTGTCATGTCATAGACAACTATTGTGTCATTCATCGTCTCAACACGAGATGGGTAGTATTGTGAGTCAATTATCTCTTTCCTTGCTTCTGACAATGGGCTGTTCTGGTGGATAACTTTCCCAATCACTGAGCACTTTGTCTCAAGTGAGTAGTACTTCAGTCGCTTGTCAGCATCCCACTCTCTTACGATATCTTCTTCAGTTGGTGATTGATCAGCATTTGGATATCCATTGTCTTCATATCCATGCTCTTTCAAGAACTTCTCATAAGTGTAGTTCTCTTCAATCTTAGAGTACATCATCTCTTTGGCTTTGATAGCTTCTCTTAGCCAAGCAATCAGAGTCTTCACTTCATAGATTGTCTTGATGTGCTTCTCATGTATCTCATGCAAAGAAGCCAAGCTTGAGCCATTCTTCACTTTCTTCTTAGTGCCATTGATTTCAACTGTCTCATCTATGAAGCTCAGCTTTGAGATCTTCAGCTCAATGTTCGATATGTATTCTTTAGCCTTTGATGCAACAGAGTCAGCACTTGTAGAAGTGAGGCCTTCTTTGCCAAAGAAAACTAAGTCATTGTAGAAATTTTTCATGTTATGTGCAATTCATTCTTTTTTCACTAATTAAAATAGAAACTGCCATTTATCTGATTCAACATCATGCCAAGCAGTGTGTGTATGTCTAGTCTCTGGAGGATTGGCAACCATATTCATCATTCTCTCTATAGAACTCACAACTTTGGTCTGCAAATTCCTTCATTGCACCAACCACTACCCTCTCATTGTATCCTATAGTGACAAGCAACCCAACTATGGCATTGAGTATCTCATCAAGTGAAAAGTCACTATGTGGGATCTCCCAAGATGACTTCATGTCATAGTTCTCAATGGTTATCTTTGTTATGCTCTTCTCATCATTCTTAAAGTATGCCATATATAGTCAAATTATGTTTATCCTCTCTTGCAGCTCTGTCGGGTATTGCTCTTTTGTAGATTGGTATAGATTCCAGAAGCATGCATCAAATATGTAAGTCACACACCAATCACCATCATACCTAATGCCACGCCCAATGCCTTGTATTATCTCATTAGATGTTGTTGAGTTGTACCACAATGGGTAGTGCTTTATCTTCTCTTTGACATACCTGTCTCCAAGGCTTGGATATGGCACTTTCATGATGATTATGAACCTGCACTCATCACCTGGCAAGTCAATCCCTTCATTCAATGTTGGTCCTACTAGTATTGTGTTGTCAGACATCTGGTGTATCTTCACCATAGTGCTTTTCTCATGAGACCCATTGTACATCAGCATGCGCTGCTTCACCTCAAGTGGTGCTTCATCATACAGTCGCTTTGCAATGTCATATGATCCAGTCTGTATCAAGCCACGCTGGTCTTTGAACTTTGTCTTGCATATAGAGAATATGATGTTCTTCAAGTGGTTGAATGATATGTCGCGCTCACGCATAGACATCTTGAACTTGTTCAAGAAGTGCACTGGTGACTGTGAGAAATCAAATGTTGATGGTATCACCTCCATCACAGACTCTTTGTCACTTGTGTAGCAAAAGCCAATGTTCTCATCAAATGCCTCATGGCCACCAATAGTAGCAGACACCATCACCCTGAACTGTGCTTTGCTCAGCATGTATCTGTACACCAAGTAGTCTTCTTTCAAGCATCTGAATATGCATTCTGGTGACTTGTCTCTCTGGTTGCCTGGCACTATCTCTTTCAATTGGTAGTCTTTGCCACAAGCTTCAATGATTGAGCAATACTCTTTGAACTCAAGAGCATAGTCCCAGAACCAGCTTGATATGGAGAACATGTGCAAGTCTTTCCTTGTGAGTGCTTCTTTGTCTTTCTTTGCCGCTATTATCTTGTTCCTTATGTCATTGCATGCAGGCACAAACTTCTGTATCAAGCTGTCATACCTTGTGCGATACTCCATGTCTTCATCTTTCCTAGTCTCAGGGTTGCTTAGCTTCTGCCAGCACTCATTGAACTCTCTTGTTATGTCATCTTTTGTCAAGTCTTCAAAGAAGTCCATTGTGTCATCTTCTTCAAGATCTTTGAACAGCACTAAGTCTCTTTGCTTGATGTAGTCATATATCTCTACAAGTGTGTCCAAGTCTTTCTCTCTCATGTGTGCATGCACATGCTGCTCAACTATCTGTGGGATGTTGTGGCACTCATCACAGAATATCACATCACGCTGCTTGAACTGGTATGGGTTTGTCTCTTCACTAGACACCATCTTGAATGTCTGTATGAACAATTGGTAAGTCATCAGGCATGCCTTTGACTTCAGTGCCTTCTTCCTTGATGTCACATACTTGCAGTGCTTTGAGCACTCATACCCATGCTCTCTCACAACAGATGGGTTGAACATAGATGTCCATGACAAGCCAGACAGTATGCACTCAGCTAGTGTTATGTCTTCACCATTCATCATGCACTTGTAGTTCCCAGCTTTGCCCTTGAGCATTGCAATGCCAGTCTTCTTGTGCTTCTCTAAGAAGTCTGAGTATTGCTGCCACAAGAAGAGGTCTGAGACTAGTATGTATGATGTGATATCCCAACAGTCAGCAAGCACACCAGCAGATATTATGTTTATCAGTGACTTGCCACTGCCTGTTGGTGCTTCAACAACATAGTTGTGTGTCTTGTGTGACAGTATGTTGTCAATTATGCTTATGATGCATTCTAGCTGGTGTTGCCTGAATGTGAAGCTTTGGCTTATCTTGTCATATGCCCAGTCTCTGACTTCTTGCTCAATTATGTCTCTAGTGATTTGTGCCATACATTAATATAGAAACTCTCAATTGGCAATCCACACTTTGTCAATCTTCTTTTCACCGCTATCCCAACTGTCCCAGTACTCTCCATCAATCACAGCTGTCAAGTGCCCAGGTGTGTGGACAAGGTATCTGCCATATGGGTGAGTGATGGCAAACTCACTGATAGTCACCCTCTCACTAGCTTTCACTTTCTTGTATTCCTGATCAAGCTCACAATGGAACCCTTCAGTCAAGATCTTGCTCACTGCTGGTCCTGAGTCTAATATGTACCCATTGCCTTTGGCAATATTAGTTGCCAAGTCATAAGCAGTATCCCAAGATATGTTGAATGCAGCTGAATAAGCTCTGATAGTGCAGTCTGTAGTGTTCTTTTTCAATGGGTTAGGGTTGAATTTGTGCCAATTGCCTATAGTGTCATCAGTCTTGATTGCAATGAGGCCTCTTTCATTAATCCACTGCATAGTATCGCTGACAGACTGCTTGAAGTCAATTGGTGTGGTCTTGTCACGAAAATACATTGTGATCTTCCCATCTCTTATAGACAATGTGCAATGATTCTCAAGTGTGCTACTGTCAGCTAGTGGTATGAGCCTGTCTCTTGACAAGTCAAATGCCGAGCTTATGTACAGCAAGTCTTCTCTCATTTCCATATGTTGTTAGTTTTTTTGCTATTTTCATTATTGTCCACCATGCCCTAGTGTCTGTATCTTCACTGGCATGCCATGACGCTTGAACTCTGTCTGCATGTGCCTCTTTATGACCAACCCAACGGTAGCTTCACCATACTTGTCATTCAGCTCTCCCATCTTAGCTTTTGACAAGATGACTTCTGGCTTGTTTGGCTCTGTCTCCCAAAGCTTGTGCCATGGCTTTATGCATGAGATGTACTCTTCAAGTATGACATCAACTGCTTGGTATGTTGAGTATGGAGCAATCTGCATCATGTCACCACCATCAGACACACCATTGCCATCCGTTGGAGTGATTGCAATAGCATTTTCTAGTGCATTCTGCTCATATCCATTGATCTTGCTTTCTAGCAAGCTCTCATACCACAGCTTCACTTCTCTAGCAAGATTATACACTTCATGCTTCCACAAGCTTGACAATGGAGCTAAGTCACCAACATCACCATGCAGAGTCCAAAATCCAAGCATGTTCTCTGACATGTTGCTAGTGTCCATCACAATGCCATTCCTAACACATGCGAGGTTGTACAAGTAGATCATCCTAAGCCTTGCCTTGATGTTCCCTTGTGACACCATTGTAGACTCTGCATGCAACTCACAGGTTGACTTCATCAGCATGTATTCCTTTTGGAGGCTCTCTATCCACCACTCATCACAGAATGCATTCATTGCCAGCCAAGCTGAGTGGTTCTCTTCATCGGTGTTTGAGTCACAAGGCAAGCTGACACCAACCAGCTTGAATCCATGGCTAGGATTGTCCATCACAACACGCTTGCAGATAGCTGCAACAACCGTAGAGTCTATGCCGCCACTCATGCCAACTACCATAGTCTTCAAGTTGTAGTGGGCTAAGTAGTCTGCAACTAGACTGCAAATCTTGTCAAATGCATCCTTGTAGTAAATGTCTCTTCCCATCTTCAATGTCTTGTTTGATACACTAGAGAGATAATAGAAACACTATTCATAGATTTCAATGACATCTGACAAGTATTTGCCACTCTCAGGCATTTTTCACTTTAGTGAATGCCAATTCTTCAGAGTCTATCTCATCAACCCATCTAGTGAAGTTAGATGCTACAAAGTTGATGAACTCTGGTGAGTTCCCTCTTGACTTGAATCTCTCAATGTATTCATCTCTAGCTATTGCATCACGAACTTCTTTGTGTGTTGACACCATGACTACATCTGAATGCTTTGCTGCTTCTCTTATAGATTCTATGTATGAGTCTGGGGTGTCACTACCAAATATCACTTTGCCATCATGATATTCAATATGCTATATTGTTTTCTGCCTCTATGCATCACCATGTAGAGTAATCTGATATATCTGCTTCTTCAAGATCGTTCATCTTCATCACTATTCTGTTGCCAATCCCAGTAGGTGAGAAGCTGACAACAAGCTTCTCAAGTTGGGTTGTGTCAAGCCACTTTGCAAGCAATTGCCTCATAGTGCAAAGCTCATCCATTGACATCATGAAGTCTAGCTTGTGCTTTTGCGGTGTGTCACTTCTAGCTAGCTTGATTGTCTTGCCAACTCTGTCGCATGTCACCATCTTGCTGACACTCAAGTCATTTGACACCACTAATGAGATGGTGAATGGTGACTTGCTCATCTTGTTCTCTTCAATGAACTTCTCATACTCAGAGAATTCTATCTCATCTAGCCATGAATTACCTGCTACAATGCTAGATATCTCCATCATCTTATTGCTTGTTGTCTCTGCCATCTTGATATCATTGTTCATTTAGTGTCTTGTGATCCAAACATGTCTTCCATCATGCTCTTACTAGGCGCTTTGTCAGTGCTATCATCCATCTGTGCAAATAGGTCATCTCTGAGTGCATTAGTGTTCTTCTGCTTCAACAAGAAGCGGTCATTAGACATGTCTCTCTTAGAGTAGTCAAAGTAGTCAAACTGAGAGTGCACTATTGATGGTATCTCATCTATGATGTCTCTCAAGTGTATCTTGCTTGCTCTATCAAACTCTTGCACTTGCTCTTCATCTTTGGCATTTGCATCACTAGCATCATCTTCTTTCACTTCACCTATCAATTGCTCTAAGAAGAATGTCTGTGTGTTCATGTCACCATATGCATCACTAAGCTGCTGCTTCGTCTTCCATATCAGCTCAAATGGTGCTATGTCAACCACAGAGTTAGATGGCCTAGAATGTATCACTATCACTGACCAGTACTCTTTTACTATCTCAAACATCTCTTCAAGGTATGCCCTGTCTTCTACCACAAGGTCGCTTATAGAGTTTATCCACTTGCATGTCCACTCAGCCAAGAATCTGTCAATGTCATGCTGTGTAGTCTTTGGGTGCTCTCTAGCCCATTTCTGGAAGTCAACTACCATCCTCATCACCGGCATGTCTAAGCGCTTCTTCCTACGGTTAGCATCTATCTTGACGAATGTGTTCACTCGCTTGAGCTTTGCAAAGTTAAGCCTGTTGCTTCGCTTGTCAATGCAATACTCATATATGTCTCGTATTGTGTCACAGTCATAGTTCTTGTATAGAGACAGCACTATTGGTGTGTGCTTCTCTAGTATCTCAATGTCTTCAACATACAACCCATTCTCTTCACGTATGTGTACACTGTTCTCATCTTTGTCTTTGAATATAGAGTAGTTGCCTCGCAACAGCTCACGATACTGGTCTATGTTGCCATCATTGACATGGTTCAAGAACATCCTCACCTTTGCCGTGTCATTGTTGAACTTTATGCTACGGCATGATTTCATGAACTCCTCAGTGTCATCTCTCACTTTCTCAGTCACTCTCTGGTCACTGTACTTCATCTTCACATCATATCCATAGTATATGAGGCCTTGCTTCATCACCTCAAGCTGCTTAGAGTAGTCTGAGTACCTCTCTTCAAACACCTTGAGCTTGTATGTAGTCTCATCTATATAGTACTTGCAGTCATTCTCATCATACTTCAGCCATTTCTCTGTGTTGAGGATTGAGCTTATCAATGGGTTGTACTTTGACTCTTCATTGTTCCTCTCAAGCATGTCATTAGCAGTCTTAGCCAAGTCACGAGCAAACATCAAATCTTCTTGGTTGAATGACAAGTCTAGTGGCTTCACATACTTGTAGTCAATAGGCATTCCAGAAGAGTCTGTTGCAGGAAGCCATATCCTTATGTAGAGGTCATTGTTCCTCAAGCGATTTGCAAACTGCTCAATGTCTTGTGGTATGAGTGTCTTTGAGAAGTGCACTGTGAAAGGCAAGTTGTCACATATGTCCACACCAACAGACAAGTATGTTGAGCAGAATATGATGTCATTGTCACCAACTGTCTTGTTTGTGTTTATGTCTTCCATTGAGTCTTCACCATACTTAGACTTCTTGTAGTAGAATGTCTTCAGCTCATGCACATAGTGCCTCTCATCAAGTATCTTCTGTATTATGCCACGTATCTGCTCATAGTATAGCATGCCCTTGTTAGTTGGGAAGAGTATCTTCACACCGTGCATCACATCATCAGCCATTGACTTGCACATCTCTAGTATCTGCTCAGTCTCTGTTGGCACAATGTTTATGATGCATTCCTTTACACGAAGGTCTTCTTTCTCAACTTTTATGTACTTTATGTTAGGGAAGAACAGCATCTCACCGGTTGGTGTGCCAGTCATCATCAGCACCTTTGCCTTGCAGTTAGCCAATCGCTGTATGCATGGTCCCATAACATCACGATAAGAGCTTGTGAACAAGAGATGTGACTCATCTATCACAATGTACTCAAACTGTGCCATGTCAAGCTCATATACATTGAGCCTAGAGAACTTGTCTATTGTCATTGACATGCTCTTGCTTCCTAGTATGTCTTGCAGCATTGGGCGCTTGTTCCCATAGAAGTACATCCAGTCTTTAGTGACTTGTGAAACTTCAACTTTAGCACGTATTGTAGATGTGAATGGCAATATGAGCAATGTCTTTGCTTTCAATGACTTTATCATCTCAGTCTTGCCATATCCAGCACCGGCTTCAAGCAATGTTATGTGAGACAAGTTATTTATGATGTCATCCTTTATGTCACTCAAGTACTGGTCCTTCTTTATCTTCAGCACTACTTTGTCAAGGTTGCTGTTGAGTATCTTTATTGGGTCAACCTTCACAGATGAGCTGTTCATCTCTTCAGCAGCTCGCTGTATAGTCTTGTCAACTTCTTCATCCTTTATCTTTATGCTGAATCCGTGTTGTGAGTTGAGCTCTTTTATAGCCCATATTGACACAGGCTTGTCATGTATCTTTGCCGTCTTGATGTCACCACGCAACTCTTTCAGTGGCGTGTCTTTGCAGATAGATGACAATATACGAAATGCTTCTTGCTCACCAAACAGTGATGTCAAAGTGTTAGCTAGTTGCCATCGTTGTGCATGCTTGTAGTGCTTGCTGCCATGAGAGATTGATGGATCAAAGCTTGATGCTTCAATTGACTCTACTTTTATGTTCTGTGTCTTGTCAAAGTCATCATTCATGAACCAATCTAGCTTTGAGAACACAGCTTTCAAGTCTTGGTGTGATATCCAATCAACAGATTCAACACCATTGTCAAATGCAGACTCAAAGTTCACATCAAGCCTCAAGTCTTGGAAGTCAGTTGACATCATTGCATCATCACTTGATATGAATATGCCCTGTTGTGGCTTAGCCATAGCCATGTCCATGTAGCTTATGATGTTGTCTTTAGTGTATCCTATCTTATCACAATTCTTGAGCAGCACCATGTACACATAAGAGTACTTGTGTCGGAAGTTGCACAAGAACTCTGTCCTCTTGTCTTTAGGGTCAAATGATATTGGGGTTATCTTAGTCCAGACATGCAATGACTTCTTAGAAGCAGACTTGCATATGCCTAAGAACCAGTGGAACTTAGACAAGTCATTGAACAGCTCAACTTTCAACAATGATGATATCCTCTCATCCTTTATGTCAAGGTCAATTATCTGCAACCCATTCCACATCTGCCAAGCTATGTTGCCTATAGGGCGTGACATTGATGAAGTTGAGAACACAACTTTACGATTGCCTTTCTCAACTCTTGCATAGTCTGCATCATACACTAAGTTGTATATGTCTCTCCAGTTCCATACTTCACCAACTTTGTCATACACTGAGTTAGTGACTAAGCACTCTATCATCTGCAACTGATCATTGAAGAATCTCTCTTTCTCTTCTTCAGTGCACTCATTGTATGTCTTGCTAGAATACTTCCCAAACTCAACGTTGTCACTTGCCTCAATGTATCCTTTAGATATGCAGCTGAAAGACTCAAGTATCTCACTCAAGTTCTGCTTTCCTGCATTCTTGTATATAGAGTTTATCTGTTTTAGCTTCTTTGATAGGTCAACAGAATCATTACTCACACTCATCAATGTTCATCAAGAGATGTTTTTGTAGCCAAAGCTACTACTTTTAAGAAAAATAGCAAATGGCACAATCATGTTTAACAAAGTTTGAAGCATTCAATGAAATATATCCATATGTACTGCAAAGGTTATTTTTAATAAATCTACAAGCAGAATGTCATGTCAAACTGTCAGACAACTAACAATATAGCAAACAGCATAGCAAACAGCATAAAGATAAAGACAACAAATGATGAAGGTGTCCAGCAGACATCAATGGAAGAGTGGATAAAGATGAAGCAACAGCAAGAAGACAAAGTCGACTATGCATTCATCCAAAGAATCATCCAAGAGCTGACACAGTCATGTGCATTGCCACTCCCTATACCTGCTGCTAGCATCCCTCCATTGATCATACAAGCAGCACAATGGTTCTGGCAGAACTGTGACTTCTCTGTTGAGGAGAGATACTTTGTCATCAAGAACAAAGACATCTGCAGGAAATGCAACAACTCTATAGTCAAGCTGCCACCACAGATAGTCAGTGTGTTTGGTGTCTACAAGATAAACTCAACTTACTACTATGGGCAAGTTGGTGACTTCACACTAGAGAGGATGATAGTCAACAACACTATCCTTGCTTCTGGTGCTGGTGGAATTGTATCAGACACATTTGGGACTGGTGCTGGATACAACTTGACAGACATGATGGGAGCATTGTATGAGATACAGACATTCAAGGCGATGTTTGACTTCCCAATGACATACAACTACAATGAGTTCTCTAATGACTTAGTGTTGCTTGGACAATTAGGGAATTCAGACTTAGTCCTGCAGACATTTGTGCGCTGTAAGATACAGGACTTGTACAAGAACTACTACTTCTTCAGGTTCTGTGTGTGTCTTGGCTTGAGGAGCATGTCAACAATAATGGGAGCATTTGAGTTCAACTTGCCTGGTGGCACTAAAGTGAACTACTCTGTTTTCCGTGAGCAAGCTGATGAAGAGATGCAAAAGATAGAAGAATGGGTGATAAAGAATCATGCATCAGACTATTTCTTCAACACAAACACTATATGACAAAGAGGAGCCAATTGGCTCCTCTCTTCTTCTATTGCCTTCTCTTGTGCATTTAGAATTGAGTATGGAAGTCATAAATACGACCACTATATAGTGACATTCTGTTTACTGGATCTGCTTTATATGATCTAGCATAGCCTGGCTCAACATATATCCTTGATGGAATTACTGAAAACCAGATAGGTTGTATAGCTGAGTTGTCATTTATTCCATATGGTGGTGTCTCTGATCTCATGAATACATACTTCAAATTCACTCCATATCTTCTACTAGAGCTAAATTGGTTTGCAAAAGCACTTACATGTATGCGCTTCAAGTTAGTTCCAAAGACTATAGTGTTCAAGTCTGTCATGTCTCCAAATGCTTGGATCCCTATATATTCAATGTTGTTGCTGATTTCAATGAATGCCAAGTTCTTTATTGAATAGAATGCATAGTCTCCTATCTCATTTATGCTATCTGGGAAGAATGATGTCTGGCTACCATACAATAGTGTTCCTGCACCATATCCACTGTTCTTCGCACCACCACTATACCCAATTGTATGCTCTTTGCCAGGATCATCATTTGTCAACACTATAGATCCACAATTCTCTCTTGAGTCAAACACTGGGTTATCTGGATGGACTTTGAATGACTTTATGCATGAAGAGCCATTTGTTGGATAGTTTAATGTTGTCCCTTCAAACCCAATCAGCTTGTCATTTATCCTTGTTATTGTATGTGATATCCTAACTTCACAACCTGGATTGGATATCCTACCAGCACCATATATCCCAGCTAATGCTCCTTGTGCTAATTCTTCAACATCTGTGCCAAACTCTATGTATATTGTGTTTGCTAGGTTAGTGGTACCACCAACACCATTCTTTATTTGTACATTAGTGACAGTACCGCTCAATTCTAGCTCTACTTCTACAACTTCATTAGATTGGTTGATGTACCTCATTGTAGTAGTTGCTTTCTCTTCCCAAGTGTAGACTTCTTCTGCTTGCTTGGTGACTTCAACAAAATACCCATCATTATAGCTTTCTACATTTTTGTGTGGGTACTCTATCATCACATTCTCTTTGTTGACTCTATATTGTGCAACAGACTTGTATTGGTGATCTGCTAGTCCATTTATAGAGTAGTTGAGCATTATGTCATAGTATCCTGGATAGTGTGTGCCATCAGCCTTCTCTGTTGGAACAACCATCGTCTGTTGGTTTGACTTCTCTTTCCAACTCTTTGACTCAGTCTTCTTCACCATCCACTTGCTAGTCAAGTCAATGTTGAATCTATAGTCATTGTTGTTGACAGAAGCTATTATGAGGTCATCTTGGTTGAAGTGGTTGTTCCCATTAGACATAACTATATCCATCCTATTCACTAAGAACTTGTCTATTGAGTATCCAGTGTATTTCATTGAGTAGTTTTGGTATGAATACTCTATCTTGTGCATGTCTAGCAATGATTTGTCATTGTACATGCCTATAGGATACTTTGATATGAGGACTATATACCAATATGGTTTTATAGGATCTCCATTTTGGTCAACATTCCCATCTTTGTCATGCATCAAGTAAGCATCATACTCAACTTTCTCATCTATCTTGAAGACAAAATCATAGCCAGCCATCTTGTTGAACAGTGCATAGTACAAGTTGAAGAAAGCAGTATCACTAGAATATGGTATCTCTTGACTAGATCTCTTGCTTGGATATGTGTCTGTCTTGTATAGCTTGAACAAGTGTATCCTGTTGTAGTATGACTTGTTCTGTGGTATTGATATGCTTCCTCTGTAGTACTTAGAGTAGAACTGCATCATGTTGTACTCTATAGCATTTGAGTTGCCTATCTCAGCCATCTTGTCAATGAATGTCATCACTTTCTCATTCTCTGTAGTGTCATCATAAAAAAGTGCATCTATTGTCACTAAGTCCGGTTGGTACATGAAAGAGTTGAAATAGACCTTGTTCTTATCAATTGACTTGATTTGGCTGAACTTTGTCAATCCAGTAGTTATGTTGTATCTGTATTGCAACTTGCCTAAGTCAATGTACAAGTTTGGTATTGTGACGTTGAAGTCATAGGTGAACCAATTGCCATTCACACCAACTATAACCCTGAAGTCTGTCTTCAACCAATCTATGTCCTTTGGCAAGCCAAGGAGCCTTGGTATCAGCAATATGCCTTTGTACTCATTGTCGGGTGTCTGGTAGAATGTGAACTTGTTGTCAACTATCAATTCACCTGTACGTATTGTATATCTGTCCTTTGGCAATGACAACACATTGTAGTTCTTGACATTGTATTTAGTTTTTCCACCTTCTATGCAGACATAGTTCCCTAATCTGCGATCTTCTGGTGTGTAGTACCATGATCCATTGTAGTGTGTCCAGTCACCATTAGGGTCTTGTGTCTTCATCACATATGTCAGCATCACTACAACTTTGTACAGTGCTGATGACACTTTTGCATATCTGTCTTGTTGTAACTCTACAATGCCAACACTAGGAAGCATGTAGTGTGTAGCTTCTTCTGTAGTTGTCTTCACATATTCATCATTGCCATCTTCTTGGACAATCTTGTAGAATGATGATATGCTGGTCATGTTGCCATTCTCGCCTATGATCCAATCACCAACATCACTCTTTGAGAACTGGCTGTTGATGTTGTATATCTTGATAGGTATCTCTATGCAGTTCTCATTCACATAGTACAAGTCTTCATTTTCATATTCTTCATTATAGTTCTTGAAGACATTGAATTTAGAGTCTATCAGAGTTGTTGACTTCTTGTATAGCAAAGTGCTTTCACTTGGGAATTCAACCATAACATCATTGTCGAACAATGACACATATCTAGCAGATATGCTCTGAGATGCATGGCATTGCAGCTTCATGTCATTAGCATACACTTTCCACTCAACTGATGCTCTTGATATCTTCATATGGACTGGCAAGAAGTACTTCTCATAGTAGTGTCTCATGCAGTCTAGCTTCAGTGCAAGCTCATTCATGATGAAGTCATAGTAAGGCTTGTAGAATGTCCAGTCATCATGCGTGACCTCTACCATCTTGTTGAAGTAGCTTTCTAGCAATGGCTTGCCTTCACCAATCAGGCCACTTGAATAGTCTTGTCTGCCAACTTCACCTGTCTCATGATTTCCTGGCACAGACAATGATATCATGTTTGTTGTCCTGAATGCCCTATATGTCTCTTTCAAGCTAGATCCAATGTCAAATGAGTCAATTATGAATTGCTTTTGGAACTCATTGTCGGTTCTCAAGAGCTTGTTCAATGACACTTTGTCACCCCATCCAAACCACTCTAGTGATGACTTCATCGATTTCATGTTGCCACACTCACCAAATATCTGCATGTAGTTGAGCAACAGCTCTTTGACTTTCTTCTTGAACAGCTTCTCATCTGGCCACTTAGAGTTGAACCTTGCTTGGTATATTGCTCGTATGATGTCTTTTGGCAATGATATTCCTAGATTCTTGCCATTAATGACAAGCTCTTCACACTCATCTATGAAAGTGCACCCAACAGTGATTGGTGTCCACTCATCAACATCTTCAACCATCTTCACAGTGACATATCCACCACTTGTGTTATCAACAACAGCTTTGTTGTCTGTGTCAAACCATATGTCACGAACATTAGTTGTGAGCATGAAAGTTGACTCGTTCAAGTCAAACGCTCCACCAACACCAACACTACCAAAGCTCACAGATCCATTTCCTAGATTCCTGAGTGTTGCCCTCTTGAAATCAGAATTCCTGTCTCCATAGAAATACCCATTCTCTGGGTTGTTGCCAATGTACAAGTTGTAGTCATGGTTTATCCATATCACACCACCACAAGCACGACATGACCTGTATACATGACCAGACATCTGGTAGTAGTGGCCGGCTTGGAGCCACTTGTCTTCTGGGAGCCTGACAATGTAGTGGTAGACATCAGCCGGCATGCCAGGATTTAAGTTGCTTGTGTTAGAGCTTCTTCCCCAGTTCAATATCCTATACCATTCAGACTCATCATCATGCTTTATTATCTCACAAGTGCTTGGATTGTATCCTGATGGGATGGTGTACCACAAGCTACGACCGATGAAGTTCCCATTCTCAACATGCACTTCATATATGTCGATGTCTGAGAAAGTCTGTTGCATCAAGTAGTTGTACATCTGGTCTTGTGTGAGCTCTACTTGCATTGTCTGCCCTTCAATTTCATGCTTGTACTTCACATGTATCATCAAGTTTGACAAATATGTGCCTTCAACATCTGACTTGCCAACTATGTAGAATGGGAACATCACATACTTTGTTGACTCACTGTCCACAAGAAGAGTGTCTTTTATGAATTGTGATGATGCATTGCCACTCTCAATTGCCTCTTCTATAGCATGCTCATCATAGTAGAAGTCATCATTGCCTAATGAGTCTTTGAAGTCCATATAGTTTAGCTCAATGTCTCTCTTCAAGTCATCCAATGACTCCATCTTCTCTTGCATGTGCTTTGCACTTATGAGCTTATAGAATGATGACTCACTCTCTACAGATATCTTGATCCATGGATCGCCTTCTTCCCAATTCTCAGAATTCCCTTCTTCATATATAGAATGGTGCCCTATCACTTCCTTGATCTTGTTGTATTCTATCAAGAATCTCACTGGGAGTATGTAGTAGTTGTTGACTGACACTGGTTGCTTGCTTATCCAGAAGACATAGTCGCCTTCTTTGTACTTCAGAGCTACTGGGTCATCTGAATAAGTCTTCATCGAGAATATGTGCCCTGTATGATCTATGAACTCCATTTATCTAGTAGTTTGTGTTGTTGTATATATTGCCGCTGCTTGCACAACAGGCTCACTTAAAAATAATCTTGTGAAATCAACTGATTGATTGCCAATTGACAAAAAAGAGAGCCAATATTGGCTCTCTTGAAATTGCATTTATAGTTGTCAAGTTGTCAGCTCTCAAATTGCTTCTCCAAGTCATACAAGTCTGACAAGTGCTGCTGCTCATCTGCTAAGATCTCCTTTATCTTTGCATTTGTCACAACATCTTTGTCACGAGTCATCCTCTCAATCTTCTCATAAGTCTCTATAGCTCCTTTCTCAGCTATGATGTTGTTCTTTATAGAAGCTAGGCAATCAGTGCTAGGAACTATGTACTTGTGTGTTGCAACATCATCCCACATTGTTGAGCTAATGAGCTTGTGTGGTGCTTCACCAAAGTTGTTCAATCTCTCCATCAACCAGTATGCATGATCTTCTAGCTCATCTTTAGCAGTGTCACTAAAGAACTTGACAACATCATCTCTGTGCTTGCCTTCTAAGAATGGCAATATGATCATGTATGCATACCATGCATTGAGCTCTTCTGCCAATGCATCTTCTAGTGCACTCACTAGCATTGACAGCTCTGATGGTGTCATTTGCAGCTTCAGCTCATCTATTGTCTTAGCTAGCTTAGATGTGCTATCATCTTGCTGTTGTTGAGCAAAGCCATCAGTGTCAGCAAACAATGCTAAGAATGAGTTGTCTTCAACAACTTTCTTCTCAAAGATAAGCTTTGACTCTCTGTTCACATTGTCTATGCTGTCAGATGAGTGCATTGCATTCTTCATGTCATCTATTCCCCAAGCATTCCTCACTTTGTCTTTCAGTTGATCCATGTCTTTGACCGGGTCTTCACAGTCTTTGTAGCACAGGCAACACACACAGTCACTAGAGCTCATGTAATCACATAGATTGTTGTAGAACTCTTTGTCTTTGTGCATCTTGTACAATTCCTTTGCTTCATCATTAGTCAATGTGCGCTTAACTTTCTGTATGACTTTCCAACCATTGTTGTCAAGCATCTTTAAGAACTCATCTTCATGATCTAAGAATTCTGGCTTCAATATCACAAAGCCATTTATTGTGTTGTTGCTCTCATTGAGCATATATGTCTTCTTGAAGCTCTTCATGTTATGTATAGCTTGTCAGTATATAGTTTGTTAAAAATAAAAGAGAGACAAGCATCAAATCTCATCTCTCTTAGTCAATTGCACCAAGTCTAGCCCAATTGGCTCTCTGTGGAATGCATATCTTTGTTTTATTCGGTTGTTGATGAAATCTGACTTCTTGCTACTTCCAGCAAGAGCTGAGAACACAAGCTTTGGGACATCATGGTAGAAGTATCCAAATGGCTGTGCATCTTCACCAAGTGAGAAGCCTTCAACACTATACATGACTTCTTTGTATCTTATGACTAGAGTGCTAGTCTCTTCACAATACCCAATCTCATACACATTGGATTCTTCATGCACTCTCATCATTGGGATGATATGGTGATTGCTCTCTACATTTCCATCTATCTCTACTTCACTTGATGGATCATACAAAACTAGCTCATCTTCTGCTATTGCTTTGTCACTGTTCTTGCTAGACATCTCAAACACAACTCTCATCTATTTCTGAATGTTAGGATTAGGCACTTGCTCAACTTTATCATATGTGCCATACTTGTTGAAGTACTTCATGAAGTCACAAGTCTTGATCTTGAATGCAAGCCTGTCACCACATCTATTCAATGCACCAACTGGAGACTTCATGACAATCCCCTCGGCCATCAATGTCTTGTCTTCCGCAATGCTTGACAAGAATCCTACTTTGGCTTTCTCAACGGCTTCACTGATTGTCATCAACCCTAATGATGGTACCACCATGACACCAAGCTTCTGCATGATGTCATCACGAGACTCCTTGAGCAAGTACAAGTCATCAACTTTGACATCAAACCCAATGAATGACACGCCATCTTTGATGTATCTTGATCCACATGCTTGGATTTTCCTCCCATAGCCTTCTCCATAGATTGTGTACATCTTAGGGATACGCTCATAATCTGGTTGCATGTTCGCATCAACCCACTTGTGCTGAGCAAAGCTATCTTCAAAGATTGTCTCCTCAAGCCCAAGTGCACTTAGAACTCTCTCCTTAGGCAAATTTGCATGTAGCCAGTCCATCAGCTCTTTAGGCACATTTGCATTGTCTGTCTTGCCTCGATACTCAACACTGAAGTCCACACCAACATTCTTGTGCTTCAACTCATCAAACAGTATTCTAGAAGACACTTCAATCCTTATGTTTGTGCCATCAATCTTCTCTGATGCCTCCCACAATGCATCTTTGAGCCACGTGATTGTTGGGTCAACGAACTCATAATGCAACATGATTATGTTGTCAATGTCACGCTTGTACAAAGTGTTGATTTTCTGATAAGTGTTAGCACTACGCTTCTGTTTTGCCATAATGTCAATTGTAGTTTTTTAATTCATACTTTAAAATAGTCAATACCGCTTGTAGTATTCTTCAAGTATCTCATTTATGTTGCTTGGATATCCATCACAAGCTAGTCGCCACAAGTACTTTAAGTCATAGTTTATCCTCAATACCTGCCAAATCTTCTTGTCTTCTAATATGTCTATGCACAAGTCTGCTTCTCGCTTTGTTATCCCGATAGCAAAGTCAGTCTGTACAAACCTAGTCAGCTGGTGGTCATGATATCCTCCTTCATCATCAAGTATGACATAGTCTTTGATGTTGTTCTCATTGACATACTTCTCAACTTCATCAGCTCTTGACTTGCACATGCTGTCTGTCAATCCATGTATGTTAGTAGCAAGCCACTCTATAGTGTTATCCTGCACATTCCATCTCTTGAGATTCTTGTTCACAAACTCTTCAACATCTCTAGCACCATGCTTCCAAGTTGATGTGACAATAATCTTGCAACCTGTCTTGTCAACAATGTCCTTGATGAGCATGATGTTGTCTAATGACAAGCGCCAATGGCTATAGTATGTTGTTATCACACCATCAAAGTCAAGAAATAGTGCTTTCATCTCTCAATCTCTAATATGTTTCTCTCTATGAAGCTATTGTCAACTACATCAATGTACATTGACTTAGAGCTAGCATCACAATACACTAATAAGCTTTTGCCAGTCGGCAATGTGCTCTTGATCATGTCAATTGCCTTAGCATCATTTGACAAATAGATGGCATCATCACCAATCAATGAACATGTGCTGGTGTGTTCTTTTGATCGTTTGATTTCACTAACTATAGATTCAACTAATGCTTGTGGTATTGCCTTAGGCCTGCCTGTTGGCCGCTTGAGCTTCTTTGGCATGAAAAACCTATGGTCAATCTTCCTAGCTTCAAACTCATATTTGATCTTCATAGTTTTAGATGTCTTTGCAACATCTCTCTTGTAGTCTCTGATAGCCTCATTTGCTTCTTTCTCTACAGAGAAAGATCTCTCAAGATACTTGAACCACTTTGTGAATTGCTTGCCATCTTTAGTCCAATGCTCATATCGACAGTAAATGTAGAACTTATCCATAAACACAATTTTAACTATCACTAACATAGTCAATAAGTTTAAAAGTTCAAATTTATTTTTAACTATACCTGCTTTTGGTATGGATACCTGAATAGCTACATACATCACACATATGGATGGAAAAAACAAGAAACAATTGGTAAAGAAATCGGTACAAACAGAAAAGAGAGAGCTAGCAACTCCTACCGGACTTGGTTCATTTGACAAATACCTTAGAGGAGAGTCTACAAGAGACTCTCTGTTCATAACTAGTGCCATCACCGGAACATCCGGAGACCAAGTCACTAATGCTATAAGTGCTATGAAGAGCAACAAGAGATCAATCTTAGGAGCAAACCAGTCATTGTATGCTATGATCTCTGACATAAAAGAAAGCATTGCCAAGATGGATATAGACAATGCTATAAAAGGTATCAAAGATGCTATTGGTGGGATGGCAAAAGCTACTAATGTGAGTGACAAGCCTAAAGAGTCAATCAACTATTCAGGGATACTAGAATCTATCAATCAAGAGATTTCTGGCATAAGATCTTCAATAGACAATAGCATCATCAAGGTAATAGAAGCTATAAATGCTGAAAGAGAGAACATCAACATAATAGAGAAGGTAGATGCAAGAATCTCAAAAGATAGCTTGTCTGAGATAAAGAATGCAATAGAGAACAATTTCAAAGAGACTAATGGCAAAATAAAAGTCACGGTTGATGGGTTGAATGAGAAAGACATAGATGCATTGAGGAAGTTCTCTGAGATGAACATGAATGCACTTGGTGTGAATGCCGAGTGGGTAAGCACACTTGTTGAGATATTGTCAAAGACTAAGCCATTAGATATGTCAAACTCTAACAAGAACTTAGCTCAAATAGCTGAAATTCTGGACAACACTGCATGGATATTCTCAAAGCCAAGAGTCATGTTGCTAAATGCAATCATGGCTAAAGGTGGATCGATTGAAAATCTAGTTGGAAAGAATGGGGCAATGTCTGGATTGTTTGAAAAACTTAAGACAATCAAGCTAGATGAGAAGATGGATTTCACTAACACAATAGATGCATTGAAAGATGTATCTGGCTTGATGGATAAAGTTATAAAGATGATGCCTTATTTTATTCTAATCAACAAGACATCAATGGCTAAAACTGTGTTGGATTCAATCAACGGGATAAAGGACATAATAGATGCGTCTGATATATGGAAGGATGGTAGTGAATATCCTAAAATAAAGAAATCTATAAGTGACACTAATGAAGCGATAGACATCATAATGTCTACCGTGAAGTCTATTCAAGGATATAGTATAGCAAAGTCATTTTTAGATGATGGAAAAATAAACCAAATAAGAGAGCTATTTGAACATAACATAAAGTCTCTCTTAAGAGAGATATCAAGCAACAAAAAGGACTACACAGTTGAAAAGAACACTACAACACAAATAAAAAATAGTATAGAAGACATCATATCTATTGTTGACAAAATATCAACACAAAAGGGAAATGACATCGATAAAGTAAAGAAAACATTGATTGGCATTGCTTCATTGTTTGGAATTAGTGTAGATGGCAAGAAAATGGATATCAACATAATGAAAAACTTGTTCCAAAGCTTAGGTTCATTGAAGGATGTCAGCAAGCAACAATCAGCAAAGATTGATTCTATTGCAAACCAAATGGAGTCAATAAAGACAATATTAGAAAGTATAAACTCCATTAGTGAGCTAAAGAAGATAGACAAAGACAAGATTATCAGCAATATCTCAAATTATTTTGAAACTATCAATGAGATCTACAAAGAGATAGATAGCAAGATAGACAAGATATATGAAATTTCTTCAAAAGTTGATGGATTGAAAGCTGCCAATGAAAAGATAAAGGAAGGCATGGAAAGCATCAATGATGTTGCCGTCAAGACACAATCATCAACAAAAGAGATAGAAGATGCACAAGTAAACATAGAAGGCATGACAAAGTTCATCATAGCATCAACTATTGTCCTGTCTGTTGGTGCACTATTTGTCATGCTTGGTGGTGGCAAGTTCATAAAGGCATCAATAGAATTTGCAGCCACATTGTCATTGTTTGAAGCATTAGTCTTGTTGCCAGTCATTACAACGGGTCCATTGTTGAAGAAGGCAATGCCATTAGGAAATCAGATGAATGGCTTCATCCTCACTTGTGTTGGATCTATGATGATTGGTGCATTGTTTGTCATGCTTGGTGGTGGCAAGGCTTTGAAAGCATCATTGATGTTTGGGATTGCACTCATGGCCTTTGAGACTCTAGTGATTGCTCCATTTATCTTGTTTGGCAAGTTCATGCCAACAATGAAAGCTAACTTAGAAGGCTTTGAGTACTTCATGCTAGCTTGTGTCGGCATAATGACAATTGGTGCATTGTTCATGATGCTAGACAATGGCACATTTGTCAAGAATGCTATCAATTTTGGCATAACATTAATGATATTTGAAGCTATGGTCTTAGCACCAATATTGCTATTCAGCCATATTAGCAAAGATGCAAAGAATTCATTAGATGAGATGGTAGACTTCATGATAGCATCAGCAGCAATAATGACAATTGGTGCATTGTTCATGATGATAAAGAATGGTGCATATGCTAAGTATGCACTAGAGTTTGGCCTCACATTGATGGCATTTGAAGCATTAGTGCTAGCACCATTCTTAGTCATGTCATTGTTAGCTAAAGATGCATTGAAAGGAGCAAAGCTATTCTCTGGCTTGACCATTGTGACAACAGCAATAATGACTATTGGCGCATTGTTCATGATGATAAAGAATGGTGCATATGCTAAGTATGCACTAGAGTTTGGTGCTACTCTCATGACATTTGAAGCATTAGTGCTAGCACCATTCTTAGTGTTTGGGTTGTTTGCTAAGAAAGCAAAAGCAAATGCAATAGAGTTGCTTGGATTGATTGCTGTTAGTGCTACTATATTGATTGTTGGAAGTCTTACTTATGAATATCTTGATGGAGTAGAATCTCCTTTAGCATTTACTATCTTGCTTTCCGCATTCATAGCAGGAATGACCCATGTATTCAATTGGGTTAGTGGCAACTTGAGTAGGACAACAATAAATGAATTGAAAGAGTTTAGTCTGCTAGTAGCAATAAGTGCTGCTATATTGGTTGTTGGAAGCATTTCAATGAAGATAACTGGACCTTTGGCACCATTAGAATTTGCAGGACTATTGTCAGGATTTGTCTTAGTAATGTCTAAGGCAATGGGATTGATGAGTAAAGCAATTGGCAAGAATCCAAAAGTCTTAGCTGATGCCGCTGTATTAGGAACTTTTGTGTTGATGACTTCTATATCATTGTCACTAGGTGCTATGTTTGTTGCTAAGTATGGTTTAGAGCCGGTCATCCAATATGGTGTGATACTACTAGCATTTGTTGGTAGCATGTCATTAGTTCTTGGATTGCTTGGAGCATTGTCTCCAGCATTGCTACCAGGTGAAGCTGCAGCTATAGGTCTTGGAGTAGCATTGTTGGCTTTGACAACGTCATTGACAATACTTGGCACATTGTTTGATGGCAAGCTAAACATCGAAGCTATAAACAATAACATATCAGCAATAGAAGAAATAGTATCTGTCGGTTTGCTATGGATGTTTGTCAAACTATCAATTGTTGGATTGCAAGCTTCACTTGGAATATATGGTGCATTAGCGATATCTGGTGCTTTATTAGCATTAAGCACAACATTCAAGATAATAGATATCATGTTAAAAGAAACAGATGTTGAATCTAACTTTGATAAGCTAAATGACATAATTGGCTTATCTATGGCATGGTTCTTTGAAAAACTTATCCTTCTTTTACCATTTGCCATTCTTGGCGGTACATCTGCATTGCTGATAAGCACTACTTTGCTAGCTCTATCTGGATCATTGAAGATTGTTAGCTTGATTATGGAAGACTATAGTAGTGTAAAATCTGGTTTAGACAATTTGACAAACTTGATATCAGGCAAAGATTCTAACCTTTGGGCATTATTTGGAAAGATAATAGCATTAGGAGCTGTTTCTATATTAGCTAGACCGGCAGTAAGGAGCTTCTCTTCAACAATGAAAATACTCTCAAATGCAATGGTGTCTATAGCTGAAGGTGAAGAGGCTATCAACAAGATGAACATATCTGACAATTCTGAAGAAGTTATCAAGAATATCAATGCATTCATAAGCATTGGAAATGGAATAGACAAAGATGGATTAGATAAGCTAAAGAAGAATATTCGTCGTGTAAGATATCCAATTAGTGAGTTGTCAACAGTGATGATGCTAGTTGGAAGCACCGTAAAAGACTTAGCTGACATGAAAGTAGCTATAGCATGGGACAAGAATGGAAATGCAATAAGATGGAGGCAGATAAGCCAGTCAGATTTTGATCTAGCGAAGGATAACATAAAAGACATATTGAACAATACATTTGAAGGCCTGAGCAAAGCATTAGAAGTGATAGATGATTCTAAGAGGGCAAGCTTGTTGAAGAAAGTCATCAACTCATCATTGAAGATTGGTGATATGATATCTAACATTGCATTAGGGATATCTAACATGGCTATCTTGTCAGTTGCCAATTCATTTGACCAAACAACTGGAAAGCCAACATCATTCAAGAGATTGTCTGAAAGCCATTTCTCAGAAGCAAGACAGAACATAAAGCAAATATTGACAAATACATTTGATGCGTTGAAAGAAGTATACAATGACTTAGACAATTCTAATCTGCTAGACAGTGATTTCTTGGGCCTTGGCAGCACACCAATAGACAAGATAGTGAATGCATCAATGAATGTCTCAAACATGATTTCTGCAATTGTTGAATCATTGTTCTATATGGCATCTATGGAATTCCCTGTATATGAGAATGGCAAAATTGCTAAATACCAAAAGATTGGTGCTAAAGAGTTTGATGATGCTAATGCTAATATATTGAAAATAATAACTGACCAATTTGACACATTAGAAAGCCTAGCACAAAGGCCTGATTTGAAGAATGCTTTATCATGGGACACATGGTTCACTAGGAGTGATGCCGGAAAGATAATAAAGATGGCAATGGACATGTCTTCTATGATATCAAATTTGGCAACTGGAATATCAATGATGGCTACTATGCAAATAGCTAACAGATGGGATCCAAAGACAGGAAAGCCGATTGGATATGTTAAAGTGACAGACGCTGAAATGATAGAAGCATCCAACAATGTTGTCAAGATAATCAATGCATTGCTTGGTGGTGGTGAAAATGGAATAAAGTTCAATAAAATATCTTCTAACAAAGAAACAATAAAGAAAGCTATAGAATCTGTCAACCCAATAAGTGAGATGATATCATCTTTAGCCGATGGGATTGTCAAGCTAGCATCCGGACAGGTACCTAATAAATGGAACAATGATGGAGTTGCTATTGGATATGACACTATCAACAGTGAAACATATGTAAAGATAGGTGAAGTTGTTGGAGACATCATAACAGCTGTTCCAAAAGCTTTGATTGAATTGGCAAATGATAAAAAAAATAAAAAATTTTTTGATGGTGGTAATAATCCACAGTTGAAAGACATAATAGAATCAGTAAGTGGAGTGACTGAAATAGTTTCAAGCATTGCTGATAGTGTTGTAAAGTTTGCTCAAGGAAAGATTCCAGTATACAAAGATGGAAAGATAATAAGGTATGATGATATCAACTTTGGTGATGAAAATGGAAAGGGTGGAATAGTAGAAAAACTATCTACAGTCATTAGCTCTATAATAACAGCAACAAGTGATGCTATAATCAACTGCTATAATGCTAATGACAAGATGTTCTCAACAACAGGTGAAAACACCCCATTCTCAACAGCTGTAAATGGAATATCATCATCAATATCTATTGTGTCAAATCTAGTGTCTGCAGTAGTGTCATTAGGCAATGCACGACTTCCGAAGAGAATTGATCCAAAGACAGGCAATGTACTTGAGTATGAAGATTTAGGAAGCAGTGTAGACAAAATACTAGAGAATTTGAAGAAGATTATTGATACAGGAGATGGCAAAAGCTTGTTGATGACTATTCCTACAATGATCAGCACGTTGTATGAAAAAATAAGTACTGGTAATTTAAATAAAAACATTGATGAAGTAAAAAATTTCATTAATCCGTCTATTGAAATGATTTCATCTGTTGCTAAGACAATTGTAGACATTTCTTCTTACAAGATACCATTAGGGTTTGACAAAGATGGCAAAGCAAATGGATATGAGGTATTTAACCAAGCTCATATAGGAAAAATGAAAGAAAATGCATTGAACATGATAAATGCATTATCAGGAATATTCAATGATGTAAATTTGAAAACAAATGTAGAAAATGCTTTGAAAAACTCTGATGATATCAACAAGAACATTACAAGTATAATCAACAACTTTGAAATAATAGTAAGTGGATTGAAAGGATTGCATGAAGACTATTCTGGAACTATTGCTAAGATATTAGAATATAATAGATCTAAAGACAAGAGTCTTGCTAATGACATAGTCACGGTGATAAACTCATTTAGCAGTGCACTTAGTGATGAGTCAAAGATAAACATGATAAGCAAGAGCATATCAGACAAGATAAGTGATGGGATTCTATCAACTAATGATGCTATAAGGAACATCATCTCAACATTGTCTAATGTTGCATCTATGTATTCTGAATATGACTTTGAGTCAATGACAAGTCGTTTGAATGCTCTCGACCCAGAAAAGATATTGCAAATGGTTTCTAAGATATCAACTATGATATCTAATGCGGACTCAACATTGCCGGCTTATGCAAGGATAGACAACATACAGAAATTTATAAACCAGTCGTATAAAGTAAAGAACTTAATAGAAAGCTATATAGATGTTGCAAACTCTATTGGGAACTTGAGAGATGCTATACAAAAGAACAACATAACATTAACAGATGTTGACATGAAGGTAGAAGATCTGCCAATGTCTGTAATGGGAGCGATAAAGTCTAAGATATCTAAGATAAGAGAAGACATAAACTCAATTGGATACTCTTCTAAAGGCTTAGGCATGATGGCATCTGACTTAGACAGGCTCTCTAGAGCTATAAACAACACACCAGTTGACATCGATAAGAAGATAAATAGCTTGAAGCAATCATTAGACAACATATCTAAGATAGATGAGACAAACATAGCAGAATTCAACAATCAAGTAGAAAGCATTGACAAGTATGTGAATACAGTGAATAGCATTGATATCAAAAAGGCTAACTCAATGGCAGAGATAGCTAGCCAAATGAGATCTTATGTTACACAACTATCTAAGATGGACAGTGTTGCAGACATGCTATACAAGCTATCTAGAGTGCTAGAAGAAGTGAACTCAAGCTTGCATGAGTCTAAGGACGTTGTAGAAGGAGCTAGAATGATACAAGACAAGAGAACTGAGAAGATGAATGAGTCTATCAAGACGATAAAGGAGATAATGGATAAAGAGCTCATTGTCAGGGTTTCATCTGACACAACAGAAAACACTGATGACTACAATAGCAATTCAATCTCAACTGCAACACCAGAATACAATAATTTAATTGGAACTGAATATGGTAAAGGTGCCACACCAAACAGCAATGACAACAATTCATTAAGCAAACAGAAAAACAAAGCAAATGAAGCAAAAGCAAGAGGAGGAAAATCTATAAAATGAGCAAGCACTACAACATATACTATAAAGGTGAGAAGATCAACAAGACACCATTAGATGGTGAACACATGAAGAAGATTGATGAAGAGAAATTCATATACAAGAAAGTGAATGACTCAACATTCAAGATTCCAGTTGATAAGACTAGAAAAATAAAATGCACACTTATTTGACTTATGATGACACTTAATGGAAGACAGGATGGATTTAGGATAAAGCTGCCAGATGACTTCATAGTTGATGAGATAAAAGAGAAATACACATCAATAATCAAGCGACAGAAAAGCTTCATCACTAAACCTATTGACTTCTTGAATGAGACTATACAATCTGTCCAAGTGCTTGGATTCGTAAATGCTTCTATGCAACAGCAGCAATCTGCAAATGGGAAGCCATTGATAAACCAGTCAAGGGCAGAGCAAAACAGGTTCCCACACACAGCAACAGAGTACTCTTACAGATCACAGAAAAACCCAATTGCATTAGTTGACAAGACTTTGAACATATACTTTAGGCATACTCTTGGTTTTGTGAACTACTTCTTGATGTTTGAGAACTTCTTCTACTTGTATTCTAGAGACACAAAGTCAGACAAGCTAATTTCAAACTTCAACATTGACATATTGAATGACATTGGTGAAGTGTATTCTAGGATAGTGATAATGGACCCAATCATAAATGGCATAGACATGCTAGACTTGTCTTACCAAAACCCTATAGCTAACATGCAGAACTTCAAAGTTGAGTTCAAGTACTCAAACCTAGACTACCAATTCATACAGATTGACAATGAATAAGCGTTGTCTATCATATAGAGAATGAGAGGTGGAGCTCAAGCTCCACCTCTTATTCTCTTGTTGTAGAAGTCTCTACAATATGTGCAAGTCTTTCCACACATCTGATTCTCACACTCAAAGTTCTTAGTGAACCAATGATCTAAGAATCCATCTAGCTTGTCATTTGGTATGTTGTCAACCAACTCTTGCTCTGACTCTTCTTTCCCATTGTAGATTGTCTCAAGTGGCTTCCACAAGCCAATGAGGTTTCCTTCATGCTTGCCTTTCATGTAAGACTCAAGCACACTCACTAGATATGGTGTGCCACCAGTACGACCGGACACCTTGAAGTAGTCTATCCCAATAGAGTTGTAATAGTGCAAGTCTTCCGGGCGTATCCATCTGCTACGTAGCCATTGCTCTTGATTGCCATTCCTGCTTGACATGCAATATTGCATTGGATAGTTGTTATACAGCATTGACTCTTCTTTAGTCTTGCATGTCGCATGACAAAGGTAGCAAGAGTCACGGTATATGCAATGTGTAGCATAGTCTGAGCTAGCATTGTAGCAGAACTCATTTGCAAGCAACTCAAGAATCAATCCATTCTCATTGCAATAGTTTGCAGCATTGACCAAGAAGTCTTTGCTTCTGTTCTTCAATATGCTGTTGCAGAACTTGTTCACCCCAAGAGTCTCATGCAAGTATCTCATCTGAGTTGGTGTGTCAATGTGGAGTATGCAGCTTGCCTCAAGCTCAATGTCACTGACTTCTCTTATGAACATTGCTAGCATTGGGTTTGCAAATGTTATCCTGTACACACCAATGCCCTCTAGCCACTTCACATAGTCTTGCACATGATTCTTGTTAGCTACAAGATTTGGCTTAGCCATGAATGGTTGTATAGAGTTAAGCACAACATTGAACAATATGCCATGGTCAAGGCTCAGCTTGACATACTTCTCAAAGTCTTTGTCACTCATGTCTGGAAGCCTCCAATCAGGCCTTGCTGTCATAGGTGCTGCAGAGCTAGGGCTGCCAAAGAACTCTCTTACTACAGACTTGCCATCATACTTTTCATTCAACTCAGACACTCTGTCAATCAATTTCCAGTCAAAATTACAACCTACTTTGAATTGGTTTATCATATCTTATAGATGTATTTTTTTAATTAAACTAATCTAGCCATCTCATAGTATGTGAAAATTATCTCACTAAGTGCTCCAATGCCTCCATTTGTGGTTGATGTGTAGTTTGCATATTCTCTCACTTGCTTAGGTGCATTGTTTGTTGTGAATGCATAGTCTGCTCTAGACATTGCAGGGATGTCAGAGAATGAGTCACCAATGAACACAATGTCAACATCTATCTTGTTGAAGTAGCTCTCATCTCTGATTTGCATTACCAGCATCTCACGCTCTTTCCAGTTCATCTTAGACTTAGCAATGTTGTTGCTCTCAGAGACCGAGTCAATGAGCTTGTCAATGCGTGCAGATGTTATTGGAAACCCTTCTTTGTCATCTGTGACAAATATGATTTGGTCTTTGCAAACATCAACAGCAAACTGTATTGCTTCTTTGTCATATGACCCATAGCTCTTTGCATACTTGCCATCTTTGTCAAAGTAGCTCCTGCCATCTGTCATCACACCATCACAATCTACTATGAATATAGTCTTCTTGTGCCTAGTTTCTAGCTTGTTGTCATCATAGAACTTCTTGAACCAAGTAGTGTTAGTGTCAAGCTCCTTCTTCTCATCTCTCCAATTGTCATTTCTCATCTCTTTCTTCAATGATACTATTTTGCTCATTCACGCTCTCTTCATGTATGGCTCCCCAGATAGCCTCAACAAGTGTGTCTGGTATCTTCTTCATGTCTTTCAATGATTGCACAAGCTGTATGAACCTCTCAGGTTGGAAAACTGGCATGTTGCTCTCTTTCTTCAATTCACCAATCTTATTTGTCACTTCAAACCTTGACTTCACAAGCTCAAGTATTTGCCTGTCAATGCTGTCAACATCATCTCTGTATTTCTTCAGCATCACTTCATTTGTGTTCTGCTCCATCACTAACACTCTGTGCAGCATCTCATTGAGGTCACTTGGCTTCAATTGCTGTGAAGCATCTGTCCATGCCATGTCTGGGTTGCAATGGCTCTCAATGATGAATCCATCATATCCATACATGCATGCTTTCTGGCATATCTCTTCAACGTACTCACGCTTGCCAGCAATGTGTGATGGGTCACAAAGCATTGACACATCTCTGTACTTGAGCTTCATCTGCAAAGCATATTGCCATAGTGGGTTGTTGCGATAGTCAGTGTCTTTGTAAGCTTTGAATCCACGATGTATGAATGCAACATTGTTGATGCCCATAGCTAAGAGGCGAAGGTAAGCACCTTCCCACAAGTCAATGTCAACACATGATGGGTTCTTCACCATCACCATTGTTGTGTTGTCAATCTTTGCTATTGCCTCTGCAATCTCTTGGACAGCAAATGGATCTGATGTTGTACGTGCGCCAATCCATATGGCATCCATCTTGTATTGCAATGCAAGCTTCACTTGCTCTTCATTGGCTACTTCACAGCACATCTTGACACCTGAATGCTCTGTCTTGTACTCAAGCATCCACTTGAGTGCTATCTCACCAAGCCCTTCAAAGCCACCAGGCTTAGTCCTTGGCTTCCACACACCCCCACGTATGAATGTGATGCCATTCTCAACCAATTGGTCACATGTCTCAAACAACTGCTCTCTTGACTCAACTGAGCATGGTCCAGCTATTATAGTCTTATTTGTTTCCATATCATCAATCACCAATATATGTCCTTGTTATGAAGTCAACTAGCAAGCTCAGCCTAGTTGTGCTTGCCTTGAGGAACACAAGCTTGTCAGCATTGCATTCGGCATTAATGTTGCTGCAATAGAGGTGGTTGAGCTCATTGAACTCATCTTCACTATATTGTGCAACATACTCATTGCCTTCAACCATCTTTATCCTATCTATGTACTCTTTGTAGCTCTCAAACAAGATGATGTAGTTATGTACTTCCATGCCAACTGGGAGCTTGCTTAGCTTAGGCTTTACTGTATGCTTTCTGTTGAACAATGTTGAATACACTTCATCTGATATCAAGAATCTAGCCATTATGATTGTGTCATTTTGCATTGCTAGCTTCTCTATCTCTTCTATCTGTGCATCTATGAACTTGTCAAGCCATGACAAGAAGTCATCTTGCTCTTTGTCATACTTTGGCATGCCTTCAAGGTTGTTCCTCATCACTACTGTCTTTGGCATCAAGCTAGATATCTTCTCTAAGTCATCTAGCAATGAGTCTTTGCCAGCACGATCAAACCCTTCTACAACTATGAGTCTCTTCTTCTGCATACATAATTAAAATAGTCATTCTTCAAGTGCACCTCTCAGCACCTTCATCCCATACTCATATGCTATGTTAGCTTTCATGACATCTTGAGATATGTATCCAGCTAATGCTATCCATATCACTCCAAGCAAGACTCTGTAGACTTTGTTGTCTAGGTAGTCTATGCCATAGAACCACTTGAGCCTCTTTGGTGAGTCAATCCCATACACTTGTGGATTCAAGTTGAATCCATCATACCCATCAAGGCAATATAGCAGCTTAGCATATTCATAAGGTTGCCAGCCATATAGAGTTGTCTCACCAAAGTATCCGCGAGGATCTATGAACTTCACTTTGCCATTCTTTGGATTCACCATCACATTGCTGCCATTCAAGTCACCATGGCATATGCAGTACTTCACTTCTTGGCCTTTCTCTATGCTTGACAGATAAGTGTATGCTTCTTCTAGCAATGCTCTCATCTCTTCTCTGTCATAGTTGACAAGCATGTTCTTGATGTTGTCACAACGCTTCAGCACTTTTGTGACAACCTCATATCTCAAGTCACACTCAAACACATTCCTTGGCACCATCTTGTAATGCTTAGCAAGCTTGTTCAAGCTACGGCGAATACGCTTGTACACACTCATCACATCTGCATCATCATGTGTCTTGATGTAGTGCTCTAGTGATGTCCAGTTCTCTAAGAACTGCATCTTGAATGCATTCTTGTCTCCATTCATCCCATCATATATCTCTGGCACTATCTTGTCATAGTCTTCAACCTCACTCTTCAATGACTCATACCACTGATACTCTTTCTGTATGATTGGGTAGTACTCTTTGACAATAGCACGCTTCACAAGCACAGGATACTTGTTGTCTTTGCATTCAATCTCTATGCTGTTGAAGAACCTACACTTCATAGAAGACTCTATCTGGTTTGCATTCTTTATGATGCTCACATACTCTTCTTTAGTACGATACTCAACTATGTAGTGGTTTATGTCTTCATGCTTCTCAAACTCACTTGCATGCAATGATATGGCATCTATCAAGTCATAGTTAGGCATCTCATCACACTTGATAGTAATTATGTCTCTCAAGTGCTTTATGAAGTATATTCCTGGGATATTGCCAACTTCTTGATTGCCATCATGATCTCTTGTAGGGCGTATCATGCCACTATCATCAAACACATAACGGTAAGATCCACTCTGGCAGACAATAGTGTTCTTAGTGAACTCCATCCTGTCACGAATCTCCAAGTCTGACCACACAAAAAGCACATCATCTTGTGGTATCTTGTCAATGACACTCATTATTGTGTTGTAAGACCCATTAGAGTTGCTTGTCTCAACTATGTGTATGTCTAAGTTGTTCACTCGTACATAGTCGGCAACCATCTTGGCATACTTTGAATTTATGATTATAGTTATTGTGTCTTTGTTGAATACTTTTGACATCTCTTCCAACAGTGAGTTGTAGAATCTAGTTGGAAGCAAGACTTTAGGGAATATTGAGAGGTCACGATATCTTGTGCCATTTCCTCCTGCTACAATGACTACATTCATTAGATAAACTTCTTATAAATTGTGTTTAGATTGTTTCCTATTTCATGTCATATCACACATATCTAGACAAGTATCTGGACATCTTGTCTAGATATGTGTGTGTTATGAATTCTATCTCTTACAGTCACTTGCCAAAGTTGTCCAGATACTTGTCCATGCCAAGCAGCTTGCCATTGTTGCCACCAAGATGGTTGTACTTGTAGTTGTCTACCAAGTCTTGGCATTGCTCAAACACATCTACTCCAAGGATGTCAAGCACAAGCTGTGTTGTGTGGATTGATAGTGATGGTATCAAGTCACGTGAGTCTATCTCAACCTTTGCCAATGTCTTGCTCACACCACGTGGAGTCAATACATAGTCATATCTCTCTTTCAGTGACTCATATTCTCCATCACATGTCAAGAAAAGCCCAACTGTTGTCAAGTTCTCTATCTTCTTTGATGCTTTCAAGTCAGATATCACATCTACAAGCTTCTCCATCTCTTTTGTCTTGCCAGACTTTGATATGAAGACTATCACTTTGTCTTCATCTTTGTCCATCAGTGTGCCAAGATCACCATGCAATGCATGTGTGCAATCTAGTGATGATGCTTTCAAGCCCATTGAGATGAATGTCTTCACTTCTTTCTCACATATGTACCAGTTCTTGCCAACACCAGAGAAGATGAACCTCATTTTGTAAGGGTTAGCTAAGCACCGTTGCAAGAGGCTTGCATAGTCTTGTGAGTCAACTATAGCTTCTATTGTGCTGCTAGCTATAGCCATCTTTGTCCTAATGGTCTCATCCATGTTATTGTATGTTGTCTAAATATTTCTCTAATTCTCCAATTGTCTCAACCATCTTCTCATGGGGTATCTCGCATGTTGCGGCATGGTTTATGAACTTGGTGTCTTCTAAGTATGGCACCATGCAATCAACATAGTCAAGGATTGTGTAATATGTATCGCGATCTTTGCTCACTTGTATGAAATGCTCATTCACATAGTCTGAGCACCCAATGCTACTAGCAATCTTGCCTAAGTCACAATTGTTTGGGTTTGTGTACAATACTGCAAGACTCTTGCCATTCTTGTGGTGTGTAATGACATCTAGTATCTCCTTGAACTTGTATCCCATGTCTGTCAGACGAAATGGTAAGAACAGCACATGATGCCCTTTGCTTGTGAACTCCTGCAATGATGACATGACTGATTCATCCAGCTTGTAAGAGAAGAATGGCAAGCTTCTGTCTATCAGTGTGCTTATCATGATTGTGTTGCACATTGCCACATTAGTGGTTGACTTGAGCATATCTATGTACTTCTCTTGGTCTTCAGATGCTATGATTGCATTCTTCACTCTTGAGAATATGTACTTGTCTATTGACTTGTGTGGCTCTAAGAAGTCTCTTGTCTTCTCATCTGTTGCACATACTGGGCACCAGTATATGACATCTAGCCAGCTCAGCTTGTCTAGTGCCATCAACACAACAAACTGCGCTTCAGCTATGATAGTGTCATATGAGCTGCCATCTACTAAATCAATGATCTTTGATGCAAACCCAATATCCCGTTGCACTTTTGATGACTCAACTATCAAGCTAGTCTCTTTCAAGCATATGCTGGTGTTGTTCATCTCACCGATCTTTGCAACTGCTTGTGAGAACCACTCATAGTCATTGCCAGATAGTGGACAAGCTATGTCTAAGTGCTTGAAAGACTTGATGTGTGAGAATGTTGACAACATACGATTGACATTTCCATCTGCTTTGAAGTTCAATGCTTTTGTCTTGTAGTCAAAGCACGAGTATATTGGTATGTACAGCACTCGCTTGCCATGTATCAAGTTAGACAGCTTTATATATTCATCTTTCATTGAGACATAAACATTATATCATTGTCAATCTTTAAAATAGAAAACAATGCTATGCCTTTCAAGCAAGGCAATGCAAATCGGCTTATGTTGTTTAGCATAGGCTTGATGCTGTAGCATTGCATTCTTGAACATAGAAACCTTAGGCATGCAATAGTTATTTTTAACTAGAAAAAATCACTCATTAACATAACTTACACATCATTATAGATTATGCCAAAGATATATCTGTCAGACATTGACACCATAAAGAAGTTCATGCTAGAAGATGCTGATGAACAGCAAGAGAGCATAGAAGCCGCAAGTGATGTTGACTCACAGCCTATAGAAGACCCATTGCTCAACAGTCCAAGCAAGTCACAGCCACAGCCACCATCTGAAGACAACACTATAGAAGACAAGCCATACTTCTTCAAGACAATACTCTTCTTCACCAATGAGAGAGACTCTTCAAAGAACAAGACACTGAAGAACTTAGAAGAAGCAATAGAAGGCAAGAACATCGACATAGTTGTGCTTGTTTCAGATGAAGTCCACTACAAGGCTATGGATGACAAGATTATGATAAATGACAACAAGACAAAGTATGTCATAGACAAGCAATCTAACATTGACACAATAGCTATTGTGAGGCTTGGTGCACAAGATAGTGAAGAGTGTATGGAGTGCATAAAAGAGATACAAGACTGGGGACTGTTTGTGCTGAATCCAATACAGCCAGCTAAGAGAGCTTCAAACAAGTATCAGTCATGTGTCTTGATGGAGAGATATGGCATTCCACAGCCTAAGTTCACATTGTTGACAAAGAATGATGTGAAAGATGGAATGGACTCACTCACCAAGAAGCTCAAGCTGATCTACAAAGATGCTGACAAGAATGAAGATGCTGAGAACTATGAGTATGTTGTGAAGAAGCTTGATGGCCATGGTGGCACAGGTGTGTTCATGGTCAATGGCAAGACTATACTTGCCATACTGCAAGCTATGTTCTCAATTGATGAAGACTTGGAGTTGCTATTGCAGAAGAAGCAAGATGCAGATGGTGGAGACATTCGTGTGCATGTGCTTACCATGAGGACTAGCCAAAAGATACTTGCATCAATGAAGCGAAAGAAGATTGGCAAAGACTTCCGTAGCAATATATCACTTGGTGCAACCGCAGAGCCTGTAGAACTGACAAGAGAGCAAGAAGAGATCGCACTAAAAGTTGCCAAGATATCAGGCATGCCATGGTGTGCTGTTGATATAATGCCATTAGTCAAAGGCAGTGATGATGACTTCAAAGAAGTAGGATACAATGTTGTCTTAGAGTTCAATGCTAGCCCCGGAACTGATGGCATATCAGAAGTGATAAAGGAGAACTTCTGTAAGATATTGCTAGACAATATAAATGACATAAATGAGCTCACACTAGCACCAAAGTCAATAGGATATCTTGAAGACATCACTATAACAATGGAAGATGAGGAGACAATCACATTTGAGGCAAAGCTTGACACTGGCAATGGTGCAAAGGCATCTACTATTGGGTGTGATGAAGTGAAGACGATTGATGACAATGTGATTGCAAAGATTGGTGACAAGCAATACTACTTCAAGAAGAGTGGCAAGTCAAAGGCAATAGTTGGCCAAGTGACTGAAGAGAGAGTTGTTGTTGAAGTGCCTTGCATACAGATAGGGACAAGGAAGCTTCTCAATGCAGAGTTTGCATTAGTAGACAACCGTAACAAGAAGCAGAAAGTTTTGTTGAATCGTGACATCATGTCAAAGCTTGCTTACATGATAAACCCATCTAAGTCACACTTGATTGAAGATGAGTTCAGTGAGTTGAAGCAAAATGCAAAGAAATGAGATATATCATAGAATACATATCAGAGAAGCTGAAAGTAGACAAGCATGTATCTGTTGCATATTCTTGCAAGCCTAAGACAAAAGATGAGCTGATCAATATATTGTCAGATAGGCTAGAGAAAGACAAAGATGCTGACTTGAATGACATTGATGTCTCATTAGTTAAAGACATGTCATACTTGTTTGATAGGCTAGAACCGCATGATATAGACATATCACAATGGGATGTGTCTAATGTAAAGAATATGGGAGGGATGTTCTTTGATTGTAGAGGGTTCAATGCAGACTTGTCTAGTTGGGATGTCTCTAATGTTGTTAAGATGTATTCTACGTTTGAGAATTGCAAGAATTTCAACTCAGACCTCTCACAATGGGATGTGTCTAATGCAGAGGATATGAATAGCATGTTCTACAATTGCAGCAAGTTCAACTCAGACCTCTCACAATGGGATGTGTCAAATGCTATAGATATGCATTTTATGTTCTACAATTGCAATAGCTTCAACTCAGACCTCTCACATTGGGATGTGTCTAGTATCAAGGACATGTCATTCATGTTTGCTAATTGTGATAGCTTCAACTCTGACCTCTCACATTGGGATGTGTCTAATGCTATAGATATGCGGTTGATGTTCTACAATTGCAAGAGATTCAACTCTGACTTGTCTAGTTGGGATATGTCTAAAGTCAAGTATATGGACTCTATGTTTTATAGTTGCTCATCACTAAAAACAAAGCCTGCTTGGTATAAGAGCATATGAAAGAGATTGTAAAATACATATTAGAGAAGCTGGTTGTATCTAAAGCTAGCAAGCAAACAAGCTATTCTTGCCAACCAAAGACAAAGAATGAACTTGCTAAGATAATCAACAAGAGGATACATGAAAACAAAGATACCGACTTGAATGACATTGATGTATCATTAGTAGAAGACATGTCTTATTTGTTTTGCTATTTAGATCCACATAGTATAGACATATCACAGTGGGATGTATCTAATGTGAAGGACATGAATGGGATGTTTGATGATTGCACGAATTTCAACTCAGACCTCTCACAATGGGATGTATCTAATGTGGAGGATATGAGGGGGATGTTCGCTTTTTGTGGGGCTTTCAACAGTGACATCTCACATTGGGATGTGTCTAATGTGAAGGACATGCGCGCTATGTTCTACAATTGCAAGAACTTCAACTGTGACTTATCTAAGTGGGATGTGTCTAATGTCAAGAACATGAATAGGATGTTTGCATATTGCAATGACTTCACCCAAGACCTCTCACAATGGGATGTGTCTAGTGTGACAAATATTGGATACATGTTCTACAATTGCAAGAATTTCAACTCAGACCTCTCACAATGGGATGTGTATAAAGTCAAGTATATGTCTAATATGTTTAATGGTTGCACATCATTAGAAAAAACACCAAGTTGGTATAGAGAATGAAAGAGATGAGTTGTTACATATCAGAGAAGCT
>Ga0310690_10000597_pt1 | contig 74137 bp, 52 predicted proteins | sample AusTroGonzalo_MG_2_FD_207661 | JGI IMG/M metagenome (GOLD analysis project Ga0310690, IMG submission 207661) | Bovine rumen microbial communities from tropical cattle in Woodstock, Queensland, Australia - Gonzalo_04 (v2) (version 2) | ecosystem: Host-associated > Mammals > Digestive system >...
CCCGAAGGGTGAGACAAAGCCAAAAACTAAAACTAACAACTATTATGGCTGAAATGACTTCCGATATGTACGGCGCTCAGGGCCGCATTGGCAACAAGACGTACTATCGCAGCAACGGCAAGACCGTTGCACGTGAAATCGTGGCTGTGAAGAATCCGAAGACAAACCTTCAGACACTCCAGCGCGTGATTGCAAAACAGGTGAACATGTCCTACAAGATGCTGAAGAACATCTGTGACCACAGCTTCGAGGGCATCACCAACGGCGCCAACTGCGCAGCTAAGTTCCGCAAGCTGAACATGCGCAACCTCCGCGCCAAGGCTGCAGAGCTGCAAGCAGCAGGACAGAGCCTCGCTCAGTTCTACAACTTCCAGCCCATCAGCTCCGAGAAGTGGGTACCCGGTGCCCTGATCCTCTCCCAGGGACAGCTCCCCAAAATCGCCGTCAACGTCATCCAGGACGACCTCGGCCTCTACATGGCCTCCATGCCCGTAGCAGAGAACACCTATGCAGGCGTCATCAACACGCTCGGACTGAAGCGCGGCGACCAGCTGACCTTCCTCACCGTAGAGAAGTACCTCGATGAGTACCAGGTGCGCTACATCCGCGATTGGGAATGTTTTTGCACAAAAGAAGCGTGATATTTCGCACAAAATTCGTAACTTTACAGCCGGAATAGTCCTTTGCAACTGAAAAGTTACGTTTTCTTCAAGATGTCGCTTATTGGAACTTTTGGGATGTTGTACTTGATTTTTTTTCATTTGTCTGGCAAATATCAATGTCTTGTTTGTTTTTGAGGAATGTGTGCTGAATTTCCGTTGAAATTATCTCATACCTCTTGCGTATTTGCAAAAAATGTTGTATCTTTGTAGGCAGAATGATGAGAGCCTATATTTACATAATTCTCCTACTGTTGGCCCTGAATATCTGGGGGCAAGAGAAGACGACGTTCCAGACGGCAGGACCGTGGAAACCCGTCACGGACATACGCTCCGACCTCGTGATGGTGTACGGTGCCAACGATAACCGCCGGATGACGTTCCGCGAACGTGTGGACTCGTGGCGGCAGCGCGGCTACACCACCCATTTCATGACTGGCATCGCCTGGGGCGAGTATCAGGACTACTTCACCGGCAAGTGGGACGGGAAATGGCATCTGGACGAAGGTCAGAAGACGGCTCAGGGCGACACCATCTGGCACGGGCGACTGATTCCCTATATCGTTCCGACCAGGAATTACCTTTCCTACTTCAAGGAGCGCCACATCCGACCGGTGATAGATGCCGGCATCGATGCCATCTTCCTGGAGGAGCCGGAGTTCTGGGCACGTGCCGGATACAGCGAGGCCTTCCAGCGCGAATGGCAGGCGTATTACGGCTTCCCTTGGCGACCCCAGCACGAGAGTGCCGAGAACACCTACCTCTCGAATAAACTAAAATACCATCTTTACTATCGCGCCCTCGACGAGGCCTTCACCTACGCCAAGCAGTACGGACGGGAGAAGGGCATGAACATCCGCTGCTACGTACCCACCCATTCGCTGCTCAACTATTCCCAGTGGCAAATCGTCTCGCCCGAGGCTTCGCTGGCCTCTATGGAGAATTGCGACGGCTACATTGCCCAGGTATGGACGGGCACATCGCGTGAACCGAACTACTTCAACGGCAAGGCCAAGGAGCGCGTCTTCGAGACGGCTTTCCTGGAATACGGATGTATGGAATCGATGACCCGTCCGACCGGTCGCAAAATGTTCTTCCTGACCGACCCCATCGAGGACCGCGCAAAAGATTGGGAAGACTACAAGCGCAACTACCAGGCCACCTTCACCGCCCAGCTGCTCTATCCGCAAATAGCCGACTACGAGGTGATGCCCTGGCCCGACCGCATCTACGAGGGGCTATACAAGGTGAGCGCCGACAGCGACGAAAAGGCACACATCCCCCGTTTCTACTCCACCCAGATGCAGGTGATGATAAACACCTTGAACCACATGCCGCTATCCGAAAACCGAGTGAGCGGGTCGCAAGGCATCTCTGTACTGATGGCCAACTCGCTGATGTTCCAGCGCTCTCCACGCCCTGTGGAGGGCTACGATGACCCGCAACTCTCCAACTTCTACGGCGAGGCGCTGCCCTTGCTGAAACGCGGCGTACCCGTCAGCATCACACATTTGGAGAATGTGGGCTACGCTGATACATGGAAGGATGTACGCGTCCTGCTGATGTCCTATAGCAACATGAAGCCGCTCTCGCCCGAGGCACACACGCATCTGGCAGAATGGGTGAAAAGGGGCGGCATCATCGTCTATTCCGGCAGGGACGACGACCCTTATCAAAGCGTCCTGGAATGGTGGAATCAGAATGGCATGCACTACAAAGCACCCTCGCAACACCTCTTCTCCCTGATGAACATTCCGGAGGACACCGGGAAAGGCGAATATAAATACGGTAAGGGCAAAGTCTATGTGCTGCGACATGACCCCAAGGAGTATGTGCTCAGCGAAGGCGGTGACAAGCAGTTTGTTGCGATTGTCGCCAAGGCTTACGGCAAGTTGCAGCAGAAGAACTCCTTCTACCTGGAGCGCGGCCCCTATACCCTTGCTGCCGTACTCGACGAGGATGTGGTCGGCAGTCAGCCACTCGTGCTCAAAGGCGACTACATCGACCTATTCTCGCCGGAACTCACCTATCATTCGGAACTCAGCATACTGCCCGGCACACAGGCCTTTCTCTATGATTTAAGGAAGATAGACAAGAAACGCCCCCAGGTGATTGCCGCAGCCTCGCGCCAGTATGATGAGAAAGTGACGGAGGGCGGGTATAGCTTCACCTGCAAGTCACCCCAAAACACCACCAACATCATCTGCCTCTATCTCCCGGAGACTTTTACCTCGGCAAGAATCAACTGCACCGATGCTGCAGGAAATGCGGTAGATCACAGGCTGAGAGTTTCGGAAGCACCCGCCAATACCCTTGCTGGCCAGCTCTTCTGGCTGACATTCGAAAACTCCCCGGAAGGAGTGAAAGTGGATATTGGGAGTTAAAGGAGTTAAGCCCCCTACTCTATTTCGCTGAGCTCGAGCCAACGCATGGATTTTTCGTCGAGCAGGTCGTTGACGACGGGCAGGCGCTTGCTCTTGTCGATGATTTCCTGCGTTGAGAGTGTGCCGCTGCTGAGGGCAGCCTCGATGTCGGCCTTCTCTTTCTCCAGAACATCAATCTCATCCCCCAAAGCCTGGAACTCCTGCTTCTCGCGGAAAGTCATCTTGCGCTTGGCCCCTTCCCCGCTCCCTCTTTGGGGGAGTGCTTTCTGCGCAGAGGAAGATCGACCTTTTATATCATTTTTAATTTTTAATTTTTCATTTTTAATTTCTACCCCCAAGGGGGGTTGGGGTGCCGTCTTCTCCCATTCTCTGTACTGCGTATAGTTGCCCGGGAAGTCCTTCACCTCGCCATCGCCCTTGAAGACGAAGAGGTGGTCGACGACCTTGTCCATGAAGTAGCGGTCGTGGCTGATGATAATGACGCAGCCCCGGAAGTCCGTCAGGTATTGTTCCAGTATCTGCAGGGAGGTGATGTCGAGGTCGTTTGTCGGTTCGTCGAGCACCAGGAAGTTGGGGCTTTGCATAAGCACGGTGCAGAGGTAGAGCCGCCGCTTCTCGCCGCCCGAGAGCTTGTAGATGTAGTTCTGTTGCTGCTGGGGAGAGAACATGAAGTGCTGCAGGAACTGCATGGCCGAGAGCTTCTGCCCGCCCCCGAGGTCCACATATTCCGCTGTCTTCCGAACGGCATCGATGACCTTCATCTGCTCGTCGAACGCCATCCCCTCCTGACTGTAATAGCCGAAGCGGACCGTCTCTCCCACAACAAAACGTCCGCTGTCGGGCTTCACCAGTCCGAGCAGCATCTTGACAAACGTGCTCTTGCCTGTGCCGTTGTTGCCCACGATGCCAAGCTTCTCGTAGCGCGAGAAGTTGTAGTAGAAGTCCTTGAGCAGGACGCGGTCGCCGTAAGCCTTGCTCACATATTCTGCCTCGAATATCTTGCTACCGATATAGGCGGACTTCATCTGGAGGCGGACTTGCTGTTCCTCGAGGCGGCGATGCGCCTGCTTCTCCAGCTCGTAGAATGCCTCCTCGCGGTAGCGGGCCTTGTGTCCCCGAGCCTGAGGCATACGGCGCATCCAGTCGAGTTCCGTGCGATAGAGGTTTGTAGCACGCGCCACCTCTGCCCGCGCCACCTCCAGCCGCTGTGCCCGCTGTTCGAGGTAGTAGGCATAGTTGCCGTGATAGGTATAGATGGTTTCGTCGTCCAACTCGAGAATTACGGAGCAGATACGGTCCAGGAAATAGCGGTCGTGCGTGACCATCAGCAGCGTGACACTGGAGCGCGACAGGTAGTTCTCGAGCCACTCAATCATCTGCAGATCAAGATGGTTGGTCGGTTCGTCGAGAATGAGCAAATCTGGTTCCATAATGAGCGTATTGGCCAACGCCACACGCTTGAGCTGTCCTCCGGAGAGTTGCGAGAGTGGCTTGTTGAACTCCGTAATGAAGAGTTGCGACAGGATGGTCTTGGCGCGTGTCTCGTAGTCCCAGGCTTTCTGCCGCTCCATGCGATCCAGAATGTCCTGCAGACCCTCCTGACTATCGGTTCCGCCTGCGCCAGACCCAAAGGAGGAAGCCATATAGGTCTCGTACTCGCGGATAAGGTTCGTCGTCTCGTTTCCGTGCCAGAAGCAGGCCTCGATGACGGTAAGGTCGAGTGGATAGCTGGGCGTCTGCTCCAAATAGCCAATGCGGAGACCATTCTTCAAGACAATCTGCCCTTCGTCGGCCTGATCCTTACCGCCCAGGATGTTGAGCAGCGTGCTCTTTCCCGTCCCGTTCTTGGCGATAAGTCCCACTTTCTGCCCCTCTCCAATGCTGAAGGAGAGGTTGCTGAAGAGCGTCTTGTCCCCCACACTTCGCGTCAGATTCTGTACCTGTAAGTATGAAACCACCTTTATTATCTACGATTTGTTTCTTTTTCGTATGCAAAATTAAACAAAAAAGGAGAAAACACAAAGATTTTTCATTTTTCATTTTTCATTTTTCTTTTTTTGTCGTACCTTTGCATCACAATTTTCAGAGATGAGGCTGCCGGCCTTCTTCGCTTTGCCCCGATGCTAGCGGTACCTTCCGGCAGTTCGAAATCCCCCCTTATTCATTATACTTATTTATTTAGCATACATTGACTATGCACAAAAGTGAACTTGAAGGAATGACTCTGGCGGAGCTTACTGCACTTGCCGGAAAGCTTGGTGCGGAATTAAGCAACGACCAGACAACACTCATATACAACATATTGGACGCCCAGTCCCTGCAAGCAACAGCAGAACATGCACCTAAGAAGCGCGGCCGCAAGCCCAAAGCTAAAGAAGAACCTGTGGCTATACCACCCATACCCGTCCCCTCTCTTGAGGAAGAGAAGCCAAAGGATGCTCCTGTGACGGCAGAAAAACCTGAGCCCAAGAAACGCGGACGCAAATCGAAAGCCGAGAAAGAGGCTGAGACTGCTGCAGTTGCCACATCGCAAGAGGAAAATGCTATCGACACCACTACTGCAGAAAAGACAGAGGAGGCTGCGCCAAAGAAACGCCGCAAACGCATCGGAGAAGCCAGAGCAGAAGCTGCAGAAGCAGAAAAGGCAAAGGCTGTCGAGACCTCTGCCATTCTTGCTGCACCTGCGCGAAGTGAAAAGCCCTCTCCAAAGAAAGAACGAGATTTGAAGTCCCTCATCATCGAGGAAGACCTCGTAGAGGCAGATGACAATCAATTCTCGGAAGACGAGCCGGACTTCATCATCACACAGGATATCCCCTCTGTCGAAGAACAGCTTGACATCCTCCGCGAATCTATGCGAAACACCGCAGAAGGAGTAGCCAACAACTATTCTGATGGCTACGAGGAAGAAAGTGTTGCCGCAAAGCAGGAAACAAAGGCAAAACGACAGGCAGACGAAGCAAAATACAACTTCGGCGAAAGCATTCGCGGCGAAGGCGTGCTCGATGTTATGCCTGAAGGCTTCGGCTTCCTGCGCAGCAGCGACTACAACTACCTGAGCAGCCCCGATGACATCTATGTCACACAACAGACAATAAAGCAGTTTGGCCTCAAGACGGGCGATGTGGTAGAGGGTCCTGTACGTCCCCCATTGCACGGCGAGAAGTATTTCCCCCTGATTCGTGTTGACCGCATCAACGGCTGCAACCCGGATACCGTTCGCGACCGCAGTCCCTTCGAGAATCTGACCCCGCTCTTCCCTGACGAGAAATTCAAACTCTGCAAAGGTAAAGGCGACTCTCTCTCCGCTCGCGTGGTAGACCTCTTCGCTCCTATCGGAAAGGGACAACGCGCTCTGATTGTGGCGCAGCCCAAAACTGGTAAGACGCTATTAATGAAAGACATTGCCAACGCAATCGCCGCCAATCATCCTGAAGCTTACCTCATGATGCTACTCATCGACGAGCGTCCTGAAGAAGTAACGGATATGGCCCGAACCGTAAAGGCCGAGGTTATCGCCAGCACCTTCGATGAACCCGCAGAACGCCATGTGAAGATTGCCGGCATCGTGCTGGAGAAAGCGAAGCGTATGGTGGAATGCGGACACGATGTCGTCATCTTCCTCGACTCCATTACGCGTCTGGCTCGCGCCTACAACACCGTCTCTCCCGCCAGCGGAAAAGTGCTCAGCGGTGGTGTGGATGCCAACGCTCTGCACAAGCCCAAACGCTTTTTCGGTGCTGCCCGTAACATCGAGAACGGTGGCAGCCTGACCATCATCGCAACCGCCCTCATCGATACAGGCAGCAAGATGGACGAGGTCATCTTCGAAGAATTCAAGGGAACTGGCAATATGGAACTTCAACTGGATCGCGTTCTCTCCAACAAACGTATCTTCCCCGCTGTCAATATCGTTGCCAGCAGTACTCGTCGCGATGATTTGCTCCAGGACAAGATGACACTCGACCGCATGTGGATACTGAGGAAATTCCTTGCCGACATGACGCCCATAGAGGCGATGAACGAAGTAAAGTCGCGCCTCGAAAACACAGAAAGCAACGAGGAATTCCTCCTCAGCATGAACTCATAGGACCAATAAGGCCTATGGGGGTTCATGAGCCTAAAGAAAAAGCCGGCAGGATCCTGCCGGCTTTATTATTTGTTCTCGATTACTTAATAATACAAATGCTTGCCTGCTGCGAGGGTGTTGAGCATAAGCATACAAATCGTCATCGGTCCCACACCACCGGGAACAGGAGTGATATAAGAGCAAAGAGGTGCCACGTTCTCGAAGTCAACGTCTCCGGAGAGACGGAAGCCGCTCTTCTTAGTAGCATCGGGAACGCGGGTTGTACCCACATCGATGACCACCGCTCCGGGCTTCACCATATCTGCCTTCAAAAAAGCCGGCTGACCAATAGCTGCGATGATAATGTCTGCTTGCTGGCATTCTTCTTTGAGCGTCTTACTGCGACTATGACAAACAGTAACGGTGCTGTCGCCATACTGTTTCTGCATCATGAGTTGCGCCATCGGTTTGCCCACGATATTGCTGCGACCCAGAATAACGCACTTCTTGCCGCTGGTAGGAATCTCATAGCGCTTAAGCAGTTCCAAAATGCCCTTCGGCGTTGCACTGATGTAGCAAGGCAAGCCGATAGCCATTCGGCCTACATTGATGGGATGGAAACCGTCAACATCTTTCTTGTAGTCGATAGCCTCGATGACCTTCTGTTCGCTGATGTGTCGAGGCAAGGGAAGCTGAACAATGAAACCATCTACCGACTCGTCGCGATTGAGTTTCTCCACTTCATCCAGCAGTTGTTGCTCGGTAATATCGTCTTCGAAACGAAGCAAGGTGCTCTGGAATCCGCAAGCCTCGCAAGCCAGTACCTTATTGCGCACATAAGTCTCGCTACCGCCGTCGTGACCTACCAAGATGGCAGCCAAGTGCGGACGCTTACCGCCACGAGCTACGATTTCTTCTACTTCTGCTTTGATCTCTGCCTTTATGGTGGCAGCTGTCTGTTTTCCGTCTATCAGTTGCATACTTTTACATTCCCGGCATACGGCCTTTCATCATGCCTGCCAATTGTTGCATTTTACTTTTGTCTGTCACCAGTTTCATCATCTTGCGTGTCTGGTCGAACTGCTTTATCAGTTTGTTCACTTCCTGGATATTCGTACCGGAGCCCTTGGCCAGACGCATTCTGCGGCTGGTATTGAGGCATTCGGGATGTGTCCGTTCTTTCGGTGTCATACTCAAGATGATAGCCTCGATGTTCTTGAAGGCATTGTCGTCGATATCCATATCCTTGATGGCCTTACCAACACCTGGAATCATGCCGGCTAAATCCTTGATGCTACCCATCTTCTTGATTTGCTGAATCTGCTTGTAGAAGTCGTTGAAGTCGAACTGGTTCTTCTGAATCCTCCGCTCCAAACGGCGGGCTTCCTCTTCGTCGTATTGCTCCTGGGCGCGTTCCACAAGTGAAACGATATCGCCCATTCCCAGGATGCGGTCGGCCATTCGGCTAGGATGGAAAGGATCGAGTGCCTCCATCTTTTCGCCTGTGCCGACAAACTTAATGGGCTTGTTGACAACGCTTCGGATGCTGAGTGCTGCACCACCTCGAGTGTCGCCATCGAGTTTAGTAAGGATGACACCTGTGTAGTCGAGCCTATCATTGAACTCCTTTGCCGTGTTGACGGCATCCTGACCGGTCATTGCGTCAACGACGAAGAGTATCTCGTCGGGCTGCACAGCATCTCGGATATCCTGGATCTGCTGCATCAGCTCTTCGTCGACGGCCTGACGACCGGCAGTATCGATGATGAGAACATCGTGCCCTTTTGCTTTAGCGTGCTGGATAGCATTCTGGGCAACAAGCACGGGGTCGGTTGCGCCCTCTTCCAGATAAACAGGTACGCCTACTTGCTCGCCAAGCACGCGCAACTGCTCCATCGCAGCCGGGCGGAAAGTGTCGCAGGCAGCAAGCAAAGGATTCTTTCCACGCTTTTCGTGTAAAAGCTTTGCCAACTTTCCACTCATAGTGGTCTTACCAGCGCCGTTCAAGCCAGCCATGAGGATAATGGCAGGATGCCCCTTCAGATTCAAGTCGGTGGTCTCGCCGCCCATGAGTTCCGCCAGTTCGTCGTGCACAATCTTCACCATCAACTGTTGTGGTTTGATGGCTGTCAGGACATTCTGACCGAGGGCCTTCTGCTTGACGGTATCAGTGAACGTCTTTGCCACCTTGTAGTTGACATCGGCGTCGAGAAGGGCGCGGCGCACATCCTTCAACGTCTCTGCGACATTGATATCGGTGATTCTGCCTTCGCCTTTTAGGATTTTGAACGACCGCTCAAGTCGTTCACTTAGGTTTTCAAACATCTATTTAATTTACGATTTGACAATTTACTATTTACGATTTGACTCCCCTAAAGGGAGGCTGAGGGGGCCAGCTCCTTCTCAACCAACGGCATGACGACTTTGCTCAGCACCTTGTCGTTGAGAAAATGTTCGCCCTCGAAGAGCTGCATCTGCGCTTTGCCGTAGTGCTTGAGGAAGTCCACCTGGCAGTTGACAAGCTTATCCTGCATGCCGAAAAGCCCCCACACAAGAGCCTTCTCTTCTGCCGTAACGCCTTTGAAACTGTCCTTTTCCACCTGCTGGAACGCCTGTATCATCTGCTTGTCAACCTTGAACTCCGTTGCACCATCCTGGCGTTTGTTGCGGAATTCACGGCGTCCCAGACCCCGAAAGGTCAACAGACGAGCCATATGGAAAGAGGGATTCACTAATATTCTGGGGATTCCCTTGAGTTGTTCGGCATAGAGAGCTCCCATACTAGTAGCGACAATGAGGTCGGGCCGCTCGGTCGCGACGAGGGTCTGAAGCATCTGCCGGGCCTCGAGCGGATCAACAGGCACATCCGGGCTAATCACCTGCACCCCCTTGGGATAGAGGTGGTTACGCATCTGCGTAGCAGAACCCGTGCTGCCTGCCGATGCAAAGCCGTGTATGTAGAGGACCTTTTTCATCTTTTAATCGCGTGCAAAGGTACGAAAAAATTAACAAGGCTGCAAGTAAGCGGGCAAAAAGTCAATTTTATTTGGGGGATTTTAGAGCGGAAGCAGGCTCGGATGTAAAAACACTCTGTCCAATGCCTGCATAATTAGAAGTCCAAGAAGTATTTGTTTTTACTCCCGGGAGAAAAAGTTTCTACTGCTGGGAGAATTTTATGTTCCAAGACTTGGGATATAAGTTCTAAAGCTTGGTATATATGTCTCAGAACTTGGAACATAAGTTCCAGGTCTTGGAATATAAAAAAGTCCTCGGACAAAAAACATTTTCACCGTGTTCTGGAAACTTTTTCTCCCAGGTTCTGGAAACTTTTTCTCCCAGATTTTGGAAACTTCTTCTCTCTGGTTCTGGAAAAAAACAGCGAAAAACTCAGCAAAGACCCTACAAAGGCAAGATAAAACCCGACGGAGGAGAAGTAACATTCAATGAAGACAGAACAAATCCAACTAAAGCAAAAACGAGGAAACAACGAGAACCGAATGAAAACAAAACGATTTGTCCCCCGAAAATCAACGATGGACTTTCGGGGGACAAATCTCAAATAGATTGCACTAAAGAAAGTGCTTTTTCACGAGGGAACAAAGTCCCCGTTTTTACTTCAGTGTAATGGTCATTACCTTGTCAGCCTCAGCTACTACCACCTTATCCTCGCGGAGCAGCCAACCGAGAGCCAGGTACAAATCCTTGTCGCTCTTGATCTTGGCAACCTTCTTCAGGTCCTTGCTGTTCAAAGCACCATTCTCATTGAGGGCAGTCCATACGGCACCTGCCAATGTTCCAACTGTTGCAGTCATAACTTTAATGATTTTGTTGGTTAATCCTTTTATCAATCTTATTACTCTCTCTATTTCTTCTGCGTGCAAAGATACGGCAAAATCCTCATTCTTTATTATTCTTTTATCAAAAATTTTATGTTTTGTGGCATAATTTTGACATTTATCAAGTGAAGAGTAGTGAATATTTCAGAAAAAATTATATCTTTGCGCGACTTTTTTTGAAACAGGTCATGCATATTTAATAATGAGTAACAGGAAACAAATTATGAAAAAGATATTAACTTTTGTCTGTTTGGGAGCCCTGATTCTGGCGACTGCTTGCCAGCGCGAGACAATAGACGAGAAGTTCAAGCGCGACTTCGAGCAGTACACCCAGAAGGAATGCCCAAAATTCGTAGATCCCTGCACCCGCCTGGACAGCGCCTGCTACGACATCGAGAGCCGGACTCTGAGCTACCACTATACAGTGAAGGATATGCTCGACGACGAGACTATCTACACAGAAGAGACGAACGATGCTTTCTACGACGATATCCTGAAGGGGCTGAAAAACAGCATCCCGATGAAGCCCTACAAGGACGAAGGTATCATTTTCCGCTACGACTATCGCAGCATCACGACAGGAAAAATGCTCCTCGTCCTGAACTACACTCCAGAAGACTACGGAAATTGAAAGCTGAAACTTGAAAGTGGAGAAAAACATCCAATACGGCGACCTTCTTGTCAACATCGGAGCCCATCAGGTCTTGAAGTCGGCTGTTCCTGTGACACTCACCGACACAGAGTATCGCCTCTTGGTCTATCTGCTGAAGCATCAGGGAGTTGTATGCCGAAGAGATGACATCATCGAAAACGTATGGGGCGAGAAATTCCTCTACGACACAGGCACACTGGATGTACATCTCTCCTCGCTCCGCCACAAACTCGGATGGACAAAGGAAGGACCGGCGCGAACCATCAGAGGCGTAGGCCTCATCCTGACACACGAAGCACCCGATCCTGGCATAGTGAAGATTGACTCATTCATCCGCGAACTGTTAATGTGCTACGAAGATGTACTGCGCAAGAAGGATATACGTTGCTATCTTAGACTCACGCCTTTCGTATATGAGATTATGGTGGACGAAGCCATCCTGCGACAAATCTTCTCTGCCGTATTCTCCCTTTTCCTTCATCATGCTCCCGATGGCGCCAGATGGGAGATTGCATCGCAACTGACAATTCGCGAATACACGCTGACCCTGACTTCGACAGGCTCTTGCCCAGACTTCGCAGAAATGCTGACAGCGAAACAACAGGCTGCCTTCCTTGGCATCCCAATCCGTATGGGAAACAGGCGCACAGCCGAAGGAAACATCATGGGAGTCGAACTCTCAATCTCGATGGAAAGCACAGAATCTTAAGGCAATCTTAAGAGAAAACAGAGAAAACTGCCGTACCTTTGCAGGCAGTAATCATAAAACTGTAACACAAACATGAATACAAATTACTATAAAACCTGTTTACTCCTCACACTCCTCTTCACCCCCACCCTGCTCTCAGCCAATGAAGCCGACACCCTCTCTGTCCGCGATATGGACGAAGTGGTCGTGGTAAGCACGGTGAAGGAGCATACCTCACTCCGCAACCAACCCCTCTCGTCAACATCTCTCGGAGCCGGACAACTGCAGGAGAAAGGCATCAACGGCATCAAGGATCTCTCTGCACACGTCCCAGGACTCTTCATCCCCAACTACGGCAGCCGCCTGACCAGCAGCATCTACTTGCGAGGTGTAGGCAGCCGCATCGGCACACCTGCCATCGGGATGTACATCGACGATATTCCTCTTGCCAACATGAGCAGTATGGACCAGGACCTGAGCGACGCCGACCGCATCGACGTACTCCGAGGCCCGCAGGGAACACTCTACGGACGCAACACCATCGGCGGACTCATTCGCATCTATACAAAGAACCCGATGAATTATCAGGGCACCGACATTATGATGGGTGCTGCTACATATAATAATTATCGCGCACGCGTAACACACTACTACCGCCCGGCAGATAACTTCGCCTTCAGCGCAGGCGTCAGCTACGAGCATCAGGGCGGCTTCTTCAGAAACCAAGCCCTGGGTGGCTGCCGAGCCGACAGAGGCGACGACCTGGCTGCACGCTGGCGAGGCATCTTCCAACCCTCCGACCGTGTCCGTCTCGACCTCTCTGCACGCTATCAATGGACCAGACAAGGCGGTTATCCCTACGCAGCCAAGCAGGGCATTGATGCCGGCGAAGTGGCCTACAACCGCCCCTCCAGCTACCTGCGAAACCAGTTCTCAGTCGGACTCAAGGCAGAACACGACTTCGACCGCATCGTCCTAAGCAGCATCACAGGCTTCCAATTCCTTAAGGACGATATGTTCATGGATCAGGACTTCTCGCGACAGGACCTCTATTCCCTCCAGCAGAAACAGCTTAGCAATGTCATTAGCGAGGAAATAGCCCTCCGTTCCAAGTCCGAAAGTCGCTGGCAATGGACAAGCGGCGTCAACTTCCAGTACCAATGGCTCCGCACCGACGCTCCCGTCACTTTCTACAAGGAAGGTGTCGATTGGCTCTCACAGGTCATCAACAGAAGTCTGCCCGACCTTACATCACAAGGTATGGGCCCAATGTCCGTCACTCTGAATAACAACGAACTCGCTATGGGTGGCGTCTTCCACACCCCTTCGCTCAACGCCGGGTTCTTCCATCAATCCTCATATAAGTTGACGGACAGACTCACCTTCAGCCTCGGTGTGCGTCTCGACTACGAACACAGCCAGATGAGCTACGACGCACCTGGCAACATCGACTTCGACTTTGCCATCCGTAGCGCCAATCCCCGCAATAGTGTCATCCTCAACGGCCTCAATGCCGCGCCCACCTTCCTCGGCGAAACAAGCACAGACCACTTCCACTGCCTCCCCAAGGCATCTTTGAAGTACGACTTCGGAAAGACAGGAAACGTGTATCTCGCTGTCAGTCGCGGATTGCGGAGCGGTGGATACAACGTACAGATGTTCAGCGACTTGCTCCAGCAGGAGATGCGCGTCCAGATGATGAGTGCCATCGATGCCGGTACAGAAGCCTACCTCACCAACATGTTTTCCGGTATCCCCTACGTCCCTGCCGGCCATGTTGACATGATTATGGGACGCATCCGCAACAATATGCCCGCCCTCCAGTCTCCCGATGTAGCGCAAGCTACAGCCTACAAGCCCGAGACAGCATGGAACTACGAAATAGGCACACACCTGAACTTCCTCGACGGACGGTTCAAGGCAGACCTCGCCGCCTTCTGGATTGAGACACGCGACTTGCAGCTCAGCCAGATGTCAGAAAGCGGAATGGGGCGCGTTACCGTCAATGCCGAAAAAAGTCGCAGCATCGGCATGGAGGCCTCATTCCTGGCATACTTTACCGACGCTTTCTCCATCAATGCCTCTTACGGATACACACATGCAACTCTCAGGCATTCCGCCAACCAGGATCATCCCTCCGACTACCTCGTACCCTTTGCCCCCCAACACACTATGGCTGTAAGTGCAAAATACGTTTGGCACACAAACAGTTGGCTGCAACACATCAGCCTCGGTATAGGTGGGAAAGGCAACGGGCGCATCTACTGGACACGTGAGAACGACCTCTCACAACCCTTCTATGCCTTGCTCGACGCAAGGCTCTCCGTCACACATAATGACCTTGAATTATCGCTCTGGGGAAACAACTTGACTGCCACACGCTACGATGCCTTCAGCTTCGTCACCCGCGGCCAAGTTTTTTCGCAACTCGGCACCCCACTACAAGTCGGGCTTGACCTCAGGCTGAAACTCTAAACTTGGACATAAATAACCTTAAAATAATATGAGTACGCTCTTGATTATACTACTTGCGTGGGGGATTTTCACCTGCCTCGTTTATATGCTGCTGTGGGGCGACACATTCTATTACAGATACAATCTGCCAAGGGTTTGTAAAAAAGTTTTGGACGCTTTTACGGAAGAGGAATAGTTAGCCGTTAAACTGCCCGCAGTCGCCATTATGGCAATTAGCTCCTGAGCCCAACGGAACACATTGCCATAGTCTTCGGATGTTTTTTTTACTTTTCCGCGATATTTTGCAGATTATTTATTACCTTTGCAGCGTAAAGAACAAAATATATCTAGTCAAGTATGACCATAGCAGTTGATTTTGACGGAACAATCGTCGAGCACCGTTACCCCGAAATCGGCAAGGAACTACCCTTCGCCACACAAACCCTGAAAATGCTTATGAATGATCGCCATAAGCTCATCCTTTGGAGTGTACGCGAGGGCAAACTCCTTGAGGACGCTGTTGAATGGTGCCGCAAACGTGGTGTGGAATTCTACGCCGTCAATAAAGATTACCCCGAGGAAGACCTCACTAAGAGCCAAAACTTCAGCCGGAAAATCAAAGCAGATGTTTGGATTGACGACCGCAATATTGGTGGCCTGCCCGACTGGGGGACCATCTACCAAATGATTACCGAAAGAAAGACTTACGAACAGATCCTCACGGAGCAGCTGGTGTCTGAAGCGCCACAGCCGAAGAAGAAGAAATGGTGGCAGCTTTAAGAATGAAGAGTGAAAAGTAAAGAATGAAAAGCGAATAACGAAAATTTTTCTTGACTCATACTTCATTATTCTTTTTTTTTTTGTATCTTTGCAGGGCAAACAAGCAAATTCTGACAAAAATATTATACAACTATGAAGAAACAGAATCTGGGTATCATCCTTATCGTGCTCGGCGCACTGATGCTCATCCTCAGCTATTTCGTTGACTTGGTTGATTACAACTTCTACAACATCGGGGCACTGCTCGTCATCATTGCGGGCATCGTTACCCACATCGTTGTGACGAAGCGTTCTTAGCATCACCCCATCATTTTTACGTTTCTAAAACAATAGAAGCCATGAATACCACCCGCATAAAAATGGCTTTGTTTGTCATGCTCTGCCTGAGTCTCAATGCCCAGGCACAGTTCGATGACAGTTACGATGTAGAGGACTGGAGCCTCGACCTGGAAGAGGAAGAGGCGCCTAAGCCGCAGCACAAGGAGTACAAGAATGCCATCTATCTACAGTACTCGCCCGCACGTTACAAGACCGATGACGAAAGCCGCGTGCGCTTCAACGAGTTCCAACTCGGCTATAACCGCATCATTCAGGTTGTAGAAGACATGCCGTACTTTGTGGAAGCCGGAGCTGGCATTAAGTTCTCATGGACAAAAGAGACAATGGATGCCCGCCTCATCACTTTTCGCATCCCCGTCAATGTTCTTTACAAGATCTACCCTTGGAAGCAAAAGAACTATGCCATTGCTCCCTTCGCCGGTGCCTCGTGCCGTATCATCGCTATGGCTCACGATTGCACCTACGACACAAATCTCTGCGACGCAGGATGGGGACGCTTTCAAATCGCATGGCAGGCAGGTGTGCGCTTCTATTTGAACCGCTACTTCCTTGGTGTCAGCTATTCGCGCGATTTCCGCGATTCAAGCAAGTACCCGAGCGTTCGCGAATGTGGCGTACACTTTGGCCTCTGCTTCTGATTCTACCTACCTTTTCCTGCCAAACGTTTTATGGTTTTCCCGTCAGTAGCACGCTGAATATGAATGCCACTTTGGGGGCTTGCTAAACGCCTGCCGTTCAAGTCATAATACGCCGGTTCGCCAACAACAGGAATATCATCTATGCCATCTGAATCTCCAACCCGATAGATTCCGCAATCGAAATAGGCATTACCTGCGTTCTGTTGTACCTGAGCCGCAATGACATTACGACCCTCTTTTAGATAACGAGAAATGACTTTCTCGACAGGCTTATTTGTCGTATATCCGTCGCCCGATAGCACTGGCGAGCCATTTACGTAGATACGATAGTCATCGTCATGAAAAACTCGCAAAGAATACTTCAGGGATGATGTATAGTCGTTGAGAGTGAATTCTCGGCGGATCCAATAACAATTGTATTGACCCGTCCAACGAGTAACATATAAATGGCTATAGTTCGGACTACCTAGCGGAAAAATGATTTCCTGCCAGTTGCTATCATCAAAATCTTCACAGAACCAATTTGCGGCAGGAGCACTCAACCCATCAACGGCACTGGAATTTTGCGACGAAGCATCCTTTCGATACACTCGTCCCTTCCATGGAATATCCGCCCCCATCGGCAATACCCATTCTGGTCCGGGAGCCACAGGGGCTTGAGCAGTTTCTTGACAATTCGTGATAACGGCATCGGTAAGAAGCTGACCACGAGTATCGTGCGAAGTAAGACTAAGTTCTAAGTGGTCTGTGCCCGCAAAGTCCATCATAATAACGCCCGTAGGACCACTGTGAGAGAGAAGATAATTCAAAGCCAATTCGTTGCACTTCTCAGCGCAATCGGCCACATAACGGTTACTGAGGATGTACGATTTAGTATAGCCCGAAGTATGATTGATATATAATTTACCAGTACTGCCCGCCATCGCCTCAGCAAGAAGTCTCTGTATATCGGACTTCTTCTGGTTAAGGGTAGCATCAGAAGACACATTGTATATATCTTGTATTCTACATTGCAATTCATCGCCCAATGGGCCACGATAAGTCATATCAAATGTCGCATTGTCTTGCCAAGAATTTACACGCACAGCCCCATAGTTTGAATCCCCCCAACTATCACGACTCAGCACAAGTATCTTGCCACGCATCTGCTCCACTGTAAGGTAAGGATTCAACTCTAGCAGACGGCTGGCATGGGCATCCAAAACTTGCTTCATGAGTTGCCCCCAATTGTCTTTTCCTGTCTCGTTTTTTAGAAAGACGAAAAGAAATTCACCCGGGTGAGCCGCAAGAAAACTTTCGTAGGTATCAAATATACTGTTAAGCGTCTCATTGCCATGCACCATCTCGCTATGGTAAATAACCAAATCATTACCATTGACACCAGGACGAAGATCGAAAGCTCGCACTCCGAGGGAGAGTTGCTCGCTAATGGAATACCTCTGACACTCAGCGCTCCAACTAAAACCCTTGGTTCCGGCATCGTGAGTACCAGGAATAGAAAGGCTGAACAACGATGCCCTGTCTGGTAGAACTGCCATCCAATTATTGCGATCGATACCCGCATGGGTCTCAATCACAATCACATAAAGCATGGTACCTATGAGCAGGATTTTACGTGTACTCATTTATCAATAGGCATTCCTTTTTACAGGTTACAATCATTCCGAATCATATGCCCGGAACTATCTCTGTTTGTGACGCGCTAAAGGGTCACCGGCATTACCATCGACTATATCATGCTCCACTTCTGGCACCATCTCCAATATCTTACCACCACGAAAGACGACAAGACTCTGGTTTGATGCTCCAGCACGCTGCCACAATCGGCTCTGAGCCCGACGAACGCCTTCATCTATCAGGCGCTGCATTTCCAGTATCTCTTTCTCCTTCATGCCTTCACGCCCTCCTCCGGCTTACCATATTTCTCTTGAAGCATTTTATAGGTCTTTTCTTCGTAAACCACAACCTTATCTCTTCCTAATCCAGATGCAATATGAACAGCAGGACAGTCACTATTGTCGTAAAGCGACCAACTGTCACAGACAGGCATATAGAGTTGGAAAAGATTGCCTAGACCTGCCTCATAGCGGCGATATATCACATCTGTTGGTATATTATGTCCTCCCATTGCAACACGCTTTGCCACACGAGCGACTGCCTGCTCAGGCGTACTCAGTGAGAAGAACAGCAGAGTAACAAAGTAACCGCGCTTTTGAGCCTGACGAATAAGTTTCACATAAGAACGCGTTGCCAGCGTCGTCTCGAAAGCAAAGGTCTCGCCCTCTTTCAGCAAATAGATGATACGGTCTATCATCAGACGCCCTGCCTGAATGGCCACCCCCTCTGGATTAAATGGAGAAAGGCCAGCAGCTATCTCGTCGGCATTGACGAATTCACGGCAACCCAACATCTCCGGCAAAACGGTGAACGAAGCAGTTGTCTTGCCCGCGCCATTGCAGCCTGCGATGATGTATAGGTTCATTTTTTTCTTTTCCATATTTCTTCTACATTATCATGAATGCTATTCGTTACTTTTGCTTCGTTTTCCCTTTCTTGAGGAACGATACTGCTTCGTCAGAAAGCAAATCCGGACGGAGCCTTTGTGTACGCTCCAAACTCTGCTGCAACTCCCATTCTTTTATCATACGTTCATTACCAGAAAGCAGCACATCGGGCACTTTCCATCCCTTGTACTCGGCAGGTCGGGTATAGACAGGAGCTGCCAGCAAGTTGTCTTGAAAGGAATCTGAAAGGGCACTCTGTTCATCGCCGATAGCACCGGGCAAGATACGTACGATTGCATCAGCCATCACTGCCGCCGCCAACTCGCCACCAGTTAGCACATAGTCGCCTATACTCACTTCCTTCGTAATGAGATGTTCACGTATGCGGTAGTCTATGCCTTTGTAATGACCACAAAGGATGATGATATTTTCACAGAGCGAAAGTGTGTTTGCCATTGGCTGATCGAACTGCTCGCCATCTGGAGTAGTAAAAATGATTTGATCATACTGGCGTTCAGCTGTTAAAGCCGAGATGCATCGATCGATAGGTTCACACTGCATGACCATGCCTGCAAAACCGCCAAAAGGATAGTCATCTACACGTCGCCACTTATCCAAAGTATAGTCGCGTAGATTGTGGATATGTATTTCCACCAAGCCCTTCTTCTGCGCCCTGCCAACAATAGATTCCTGCATAAAGCCCTCTATTAGCTCAGGCAGTACAGTGATAATGTCTATTCGCATGTTCCAATAATATCTTTCACACTCGCAAAACCATGCTTATCAAGGTATTCGCCAATACCCCGTGCCACTTTGACGCTGATAGCTGGGTCGAGGAAGTTGGCCGTACCAATCTCTATTGCAGAAGCTCCGGCCAAAAGAAATTCCAGTGCATCCTTCGCACTGCAAATACCGCCAAGACCAATGACGGGTATTTGTACCGCATGTGCCACCTGATATACCATACGCAGAGCCACAGGCTTGATACATGGGCCACTGAGACCGCCTGTTCCAATGCTCAAAACGCGCTTGCGTTTCTCCACATCAATTGCCATACCCATCAATGTATTGATTAGGCTGACAGCATCAGCTCCTGCATCCTGCACCGCTAAAGCAATGTCCGTAATACTAGTCACATTAGGCGAAAGTTTTACGATGAGGGTTTTCTTGTAAACTTCTCGAACAGCTTTCACAACACTGGTCGCACCACCAGTTGTCGTACCAAAAACCATACCGCCGTGCTTGACGTTGGGACAGGAAATGTTGAGCTCTATTGCAGGGATGCAATCCAGTTCATTGATACGTGCTGCACATTCGGCATAATCCTCTGGGCTATTACCGGACACATTTACAATCATATTGGTTTGAATGTCCTTTATCTGCGGATAGATATGGCTACAGAAATAATCTACGCCTTTATTCTGAAGTCCTACGCAATTGAGCATACCCTGTGCCGTTTCAGCCATTCGAGGATACGGATTACCTTCTCGGGGCTGAAGGGTAGTGCCCTTCACGATAATACCACCCAACTGGCTAAAGTCAACAAAGTCTTGATACTCTATACCATAGCCAAACGTGCCGCTGGCTGTAAGCACTGGATTAATCAGTTTCAGATCCGCTATATTAACTCGCAAATCCGCCATAAATCATTCCCTTTACCATTTCAACTTATCGATACTAAAGACCGGGCCCTCCTTACATACGCATACATTGCCATCTACTGTATTCTCCACACAGCAAAGACAAGCGCCCAGACCGCACGCCATCATATTTTCCAAACTGATTTCACACGGGATACTAACCGATTTGGCATAAGCAGCCATTGCCATCATCATGGGCTTAGGACCACATACTGCAATACGGTCAAACTTCTCATTCTGCAAAATACTATGCTGTGTGACGAAACCTTTCTCGCCCTCGGAACCATCTTCTGTGGTAACATAAACATCACCGTATGCACGATAGGCATCAATCCGAAGCAGATCCGACTTACTCCGCGCCCCTAGCAAAAATGTGGGACGGGCACCCATTTTATGTATTTCTGTACCAAGGAAGAGGAGCGGTGCAACACCGACGCCGCCACCAACCAGCAAAATCCTCTGCGTAGACGATGTGGGCATCGTGAAGCCTTTGCCCAAAGGAAGAATCGCGTTCAACATCGAACCTGGTCGTTTCTCCCAAAGCGAAGCGGTTCCGTTGCCGACCTTCTGTATCAGGAAAGCCACCTCTTGTCGCTCATAATCAACTTGATGTATACTGATAGGACGGCGTAGAAAAGTATCCTTGCTTTCATCAATACGAATCTGTGCGAATTGCCCTGGGCACATCTCAGGTAGCGGCTCCACTGGATTCGTCGCAGAGAGTAGTAAATAGCGCTCGCTGGGATGTTCCACAGAGGTAATCCGCAGATCCCAAATATACTTCCTCATTATTATTATATGTATTGTCGGTGCAAAGATACGAATAAGTGAATACAATACAAAATAAATTAATTTATTTTTACTGTTGAGCGCAAAAGTAGTCGACAAAGCTTGCAAAGTCAAGGGACAAAAAATGTCGGAACTTTCCGACATTTTTCATACCTTAGAAGAGAATGTTTCGAAGGTTCCATCATCGTAGAAAACCCTTATTTCAGCTATTCGACGCAGCGGTTTGTCAAGATTTTTTCCTTCAGGAATCGAAACGGGAGTTTGAAGGGGCATCTGTGCAGAACCAGCTTGCACTCCTAAAAAACCAGGTTGGATAGGAATAGCTGAACTCTGGCGAATAACAGATGTGCTATCTTCATTTGAATCTGCTTGCAAAGTGGCAGAAGGTGGGATCGTGAACATCTCACCCTTACCATCCATCAGCCAACCCATATTAACTTCCGGGAAACGCTCATGGATATTATTTACTGTATTGAGGGTTGGTTTTGTTCTTCCACTAAAGATGCTGGAAAGAGCTCCTTCCGATATGCATATTTCTGCAGCAAAATTTTTCTGCGACATTCCCATGTGTTTCATGAGAGTACTGATACGATCCTTCATGATTTTTTTAGTAGGTCTATAGGTTTTAGTATTTATTTACGTTTGTTGACCGACTGCAAAGGTACAAAAAATATTTAAATTTCAAAATTTTATCTTCAAAAATGTAACGACCGGATTGGGGTTTTGATTTCAAAATGCCCGTTTTTCGGCATTGAACATTCACGGCAGAAAATTATTCGCAGTATCTCGGAGCCTGGTTATCTAACCCAAATTGGCTTAAAGTAGCAGCATTTTATAAATTTGGACAATTTGCTGGGTTTGAATCGGGTATGCTCCTAAAAATCGTCCATATCTGCCCATTTAGGACATTATACTGCATCGAACATGCCTTCGTGTGCAAATATAAGATTCTTTTATTTTAGTATATTCTCATTATGCATTGGCTTTCAATACAATACAACAGGTTGTTGTTTTTGCATAAATTTGCATTTGCATATGCGAATCCCGGGATCTGGCTTTCGTCGCAGGCGTTTACATACGCAAATTTCATCATGGTGCCGAGATAAATCATTGGTCTTTTAATCACCATTCTTTTGTTTTATGTGCATGGCGGAATATTTGGGTTTTCAAACCAAAATACGGCAAAAACAACAAATAATGGCCAAAACCAGGGTTTTCGACAAATTCTGGCTTCTCTTCTGCCAAGGGTAAACCCGAGAAATTCTACGCGATTCTCAGAGGGCAGAAAACCTGCATAAAACTTTTTATTTCAGCAAATAAGGCATAAAAATCGCCTTCACAAAACGAAGTAAAATAGAACGAAATTAGTGCAAAATGAAGAAGATTAGGTCCTGCAAAAGTTCCTCATGAGGCATTCTACAACCCCCTACTCCCTTACTTTGGGCATCAGTTTTGCGTATTTCACCTAAAATTTGCATTACTTTCACTCCAGAGTAGCTACGCCGAGCAGGTCCAACATCTTGTCTAACCTTCCACTCACTCTTTCCAAGCCATGCTGCAATACTGGCATCGGTCTTGTCGGGAGCATAATATGCAAGCATTACATCCGAAAAAAATGTAAATAAATTGGTAAGAGTTCGCGTAACAAAAAAACTGCGAGGGTTACTTTGATAATATTTGACGATTTGGTTGGCCCGAAAGACATTTCGGGCCGCAAGTGCAGATTGGAGTTCAAAATCGTTGAAATCCTTACTCATACCGGTCTGCTCCTCTACAAGTTTTGTCCCTACTACCCTACTTCCTTCCGGCAATGCCAACAGAAGCTTGTCCATTTCGGTAGTCAGTCGACTCAGATCTGCACCGACATGCCCCACAAGCATCTGAACTGCCTGTGGCTCTATGTCCACTTTATGCTGGCGGAAATATTGGACAACGAAAGGAGGCAACTGATTATCAAACAATCTCTTACTCTCAAAAACAACGCCAATTTGTTGCATGATCTTTGAAGCAGCCTTACGCATATCCAATTTCCCATGCTTATGACAGAAGACAAGCACTGTTGTTGGTGTGAGATGAGCCAAATAGGCTTCAAGGCCATCCAAAGAGCGTATGGCCTGCGCTTCCCGCACAAGGACGACACGTCGCTCGGCCATCATCGGATAGGCATGTGCCAGTTCTATAACCCTGTCAATATCTGTTTCGGCGCCATACACGACATCAAGGTTGAAATCACGTTCATCCTTGGTCAACACAGCATCAACTATAGCATCACTCAACTTATCAATATAATAATCTTCCTCCCCCATTAGATAATAGACGGGAGCTATCTGCTGCGCCTTGATATCGCGCAGAATGTCCTCATATGTGATGCCTTTCGCTGCCATAATCAATAATCGAATTTCAGGTGACGAACAGTCTTCTTATCCTGCTTAATCATTTCGAGAGCCTGGATGCCTATTTTCACATGGTCAACCACATAGCCGGCAGTCACTTGTCGATCGCTCTCACTGGTCTTCACGCCTTCAGGCGTCATGGGGTTGTCACTAACAAGCAGCAAGGCTCCCGTAGGAATGTGGTTAGCAAAGCCACAAGTGAAGAGCGTTGCCGTCTCCATATCTACAGCCATTGCCCTCGTTGTCCGCAGGTAATCCTTGAACTTATCATCATGTTCCCACACACGGCGGTTAGTTGTATAGACCGTACCTGTCCAGTAGTCGAAACCCAGGTCGCGGATGGTACTACTGACAGCACGCTGCAGCATAAATGCAGGCAGAGCAGGCACTTCTGGAGGGAAATAGTCGTTGCTTGTTCCCTCACCCCGAATGCCGGCAATGGGCAGCACAAGGTCGCCGCGCTGTGTTTTCGTTGAGATACCACCGCACTTACCCAGAAAGAGACAGGCTTTTGGCTGTATAGCGCTGAGCAAGTCCATGATAATCGCAGCATTAGGACTTCCCATACCAAAGTTGATGATGGTGATGCCGTCTGCCGTAGCGCATCGCATATTAGAGGTATATGCTGGTTTCTCCACGCCGAATTCGTCGCAGAAAATATCCACGTAGTTATTAAAGTTCGTCAGCAGGATATATGTGCCGAAGCCTTCAAGAGGCATCTGCGTGTATCTTGGCAACCAATTCTCTACGATTTCTTGCTTTGTCTTCATCTTTTATGTAATTTTGCAGCAAAGTTACGGAAAAACGAGAGAAATGCAAAAGGAAAGTCCGCTTTTATTTTCATTTCCGAGTGATAGTACTTCGATAAAGTCAAAGTTAGCAAAAAAAATCAATATGCAGGCACTTAACCTTCCGAAAACAGACCTTAAAATCATAACAAAGGATGGCAAGCAGCAGGTTTTCGACATTCTGAGACGGAAATATGTGGTTTTGACGCCCGAGGAATGGGTGCGCCAGCAGTTTGTACATTACCTAATTCTGCACAAGGGTTATCCTGCAGAGTGTATCGGCAACGAAGTGTCTATCACTCTCAATGGCACAAAGAAGCGTTGTGACAGCGTTGTCTATGGGTGTCATGCACAGCCAACGATGATTGTGGAATACAAGTCGCCTCAGATGGAAATCACGCAGAACGTGTTCGAGCAGATAAGTCGATACAACATCAAGCTACGGGTAAAGTGGCTCGTTGTTAGCAACGGGATGCAACATTATTGTTGCCGCATCGACTACGAAAACGACACCTATCAGTTTGTCGAGGATATTCCCACATACAACGAAATCCGGAAAGCCTAGTTTCATTGCCCAAGAACATCTGGAGCCCAAGGCCCCATAGGCCCTATGAACCTATTAAACCCAAAAGACCCATAAACCTTTTGGCCTATGGGTCTCGTAATTCTCATTAATAGAGAATACTTATTCTTTTGCCTTAGCTTTTGACTTGCGCGAGCCCTTTTTGGGAGCATCCTGATTCTCAGAAGGCAGACCAGCCAAGTCACGGTCAATCATGATGCGGCCACAATATTCGCAGACGATAATCTTCTTGCGGCTGCGGATGTCGAGCTGACGCTGTGGCGGAATCTTATTGAAGCAACCGCAGCAAGCATCGCGCTGAACAGAAACAATACCTAAGCCATTGCGACTGTTGCGACGAATGCGCTTGAAAGCATTGAGCAGTCGAGGTTCGATGGTGAGTTCCAAGTTCTTAGCCCTTTCGCGGAGCTTCTCTTCCTCAGCCTTTGTCTCGCTAACGATTTCCTCCAACTCCTCTTTCTTTGTTTCGAGAAGCACTCTGCGGTCGTTAACCTCGAGGTTGCAGCGAGTCATCTCAGCAGTCTTAGCCTCAACGATTTCCTTAGCCTCGCGAATCTTCTTCTCATGAAGCTGATTGTCGAGTTCAGCATACTCAACCTGCTTCGTCAGGCTATCGTACTCGCGGTTGTTGCGAACGCTGTCCATCTGTGTGTTGTAACGCTCGATGTTTGCCTTGTTCTCAGTAATCTTACCGTTACGTTCGTTGATTTCCTTCTTAAGCTCAGCGATGTCGGCCGTAATCTTCTCGATACGCGTCGTCATACCTTCGATCTCGTCCTCAAGGTCCTGAACCTCGAGAGGCAGCTCGCCACGAAGTGTCTTGATGCTGTCAATCTCCGAGAGCATGCTCTGCAGGGCATACAGGTTCTTCAGTTTCTCCTCAACGCTGTAATCAGCGGGGTCTTTCTTAGCTTTTTCTCTTGCCATAACTTTATATATAATATATAATTTATTTAATGATTTACTGTTTAAGTCCTTCCCTTGAGAGGAGGATTTAGGAGAGGCTATAGGTACTTTATCGGATTCGTGCAAATTGTCGTCTTGAAGAGCGGCAACCTGGGACACCTCTCCCCTATTACCTGGTTGAATATGTCCATCGTATATTGTTCGCTCTGATAGTGGCCGAGCACGCCTATCTGTATCTGTCCGTCGTGTCCGAAGTACTGATGATAGTGCATCTCCCCCGTCAGGAAAGCATCTGCCTGAGCACTCAGGGCTTCTTCCAACAGGAAATCACCAGCTCCACCGCAGATGGCAACACTTTGAATAGGTCGAGCCAATAATTCGTTATGCATCAGGCACTCAACCCCGAAAGCCTGCTTCACCCTCTGCAAGAAAGCCAACGAGTCTTCTCCTTCGGGCAGATAACCTATCACACCCGAACCGGCTTGAACAGTATGGGCACTCGAACCGATGCCGACGGAAACCTGTCGAGGCTGCAGAAGCACCACATCAACAAGCCCCAATCGCTCAGCCATCATGTAGTTGACACCATCCACAGCCGCATCCAGATTGGTGTGAGCCGAATAGATGGCAATGTCGTTCTGAACAGCCATACGGACGCAACGCTGCACAGCATCCGCATCCGTCAAATGCCTCAGAGCATGGAATATGAGAGGATGATGCGACACAATCAGATTGCATCCCAATTCCATTGCCTCCTGAATCACGCCTTCGGTCACGTCAAGGCACAATAAAACCCCTGACACTTCCGCCGCTGTCAATCCAACCTGCAAGCCAGCATTATCGAAACTTTCCTGCAGAGGCAGAGGCGCGAAATCTTCAAGGGCGTCGATAACGTCTTGAACTTTTACGCTCATACGAACAGTATGTTTTTTGTGCAATCACATAGGATTGCGCTGCAAAGGTACAAATAAATTAAGAATTAAGAATTAAGAATTAAGAATTATTTTCCTGTATCTATCGTTTTTAACATTTTTCTCAAGAAAAACCCACGAATGACATTACCTTTTTTCACGGGCCCGTCTTATTTCTTCGTTAATTCCATCGACTGTCAAGTCTTTCCAACTCTACAATTGTACTCTAATTGATCTCATGTTGATCTCATGTTTAATTCCAATTGAATTCCAATTAATCTCCAAAAGAACTCCAATTGATCTCTAATTGAACTCTAATTCATCTCTAATTGAACTCTAATTGAACTCTAATTGAACCCTAATTCCAGGAACAGGAACGATGTTAAAGACGCCTTAGAGATGTATTGGAGATGTCCATGTGAACATAGGGGTGCTTTCTTTTTATAATCAATTGTATCTTTACTAAAGTAAAGATACATACAAAACCGATATCACTATCTACTCTATAATAAAAATAAGTGAATTTATTTTGCTTTTTGCTCACTTATTCGTACCTTTGACCTGCTGTCGAACTTACTATCGCTCGGAAATAAAAAGAAAAACATTTGTTTTCCTTTTGTATTTCGCTCGCTTATTCGTAACTTTGCACGCGAAATAAAGAGACAGCGTTGGAAAGAGACAAGAGCATAATGATGCCAGCAGAGTGGCACGAGCAGAGTGCCGTGCAGCTTACTTGGCCGCATGCAGGTACTGATTGGCAGCCGATTCTGGAGGCTGTAACCCGTTGCTATCTTGATATGGCGAAGGCGCTTTCTGCACGCCTACATCTTATCATCGTGACGCCTGAACCTGCCCATGTTCGCAAGGAGTTCGAAGGGACTTTGACTACGAGGGAACTTGCCCGCATCTCTTTCTGCAAAGCGCCTACCAACGACACTTGGGCTCGCGATCATGGCTTCATCACTCTGCTTGCTCCAGACGGTCCTCACCTGCTCGATTTCAAGTTCAACGGCTGGGGAGAGAAGTTCCCTGCCGACCTCGACAACCAAATCAATCGGAGGATGATGGAGCAGAACATCGTGGAGGGACAATACGAAGACCACCTGGACTTTGTGCTCGAAGGCGGCAGCATCGAGAGCGACGGCAAGGGAACTATCCTGACCACAAGCAAATGTCTGCTCGCACCTCATCGCAACCAGCCTCTGACAAAGGAACAAATCGAGGCCCGACTGCTCGAAATGCTTCATGCAGAGCGCGTCCTTTGGCTCGACTATGGCTACCTTGCCGGAGACGATACAGACAGCCATATCGACACGTTGGCCCGCTTCTGTCCAGACGATACGATTACCTACGTGCAATGTCTCGACCAGGGCGATGAGCACTTTGCTGAACTGCAACAGATGGAAGCGCAACTGAAGGCGTTCCGCACAATGGAAGGCAAGTCCTATCGTCTCGTTCCGCTGCCGATGGCAAAGGTAGTTTACGACGAAGACGGCACTCGACTGCCTGCCACATACGCCAACTTCCTCATCACTAATGGAGCTGTCTTGATGCCCACTTACGGTAATCCAGACATCGACCTTAAGGCAAAGGAGCAACTCCAAAAGGCTTTCCCTAGCTACGACATCATAGGCATCGATTGCCAACCACTTATCACCCAGCACGGCAGCCTGCATTGCTGCACGATGCAATACCCCAAAGGAAGTGAAGAGTGAAGAATAAAAAAGATATTCATAGATAAATGAAGATAGGTATTATCCAACAAAGCTGCTCTGCCAGCATCGAAGAGAATCGCAAGAAGCTTGCCAAAAGCATTGCCAAGTTAGCGAAAGAAGGCGCAGAACTCGTCGTCCTTCAAGAGTTGCACGACAGCCTTTACTTCTGTCAGACGGAGAATACAGAAAACTTCCACTATGCGCTTCCCATTCCTGGCGAAGCAACAGAGTTCTATTCAAAGGTGGCAAAGGAGAGCCACGTTGTGCTCGTCACGAGCCTCTTCGAGCGTCGAGCTGCAGGACTCTACCACAATACGGCAGTTGTCTTGGACAAGGACGGTAGCATAGCAGGAATGCACAGAAAGATGCACATTCCCGACGACCCCGCCTACTACGAGAAGTTCTACTTCACTCCAGGCGACCTCGGTTTCCATCCCATCAAGACAAGTGTAGGCAAGCTTGGCGTTCAGGTTTGTTGGGACCAATGGTATCCAGAAGGAGCGCGCCTCATGGCTTTGCAGGGAGCCGACCTCCTCATCTACCCTACTGCCATCGGTTACGAGAGTTCGGACACCAAAGAGGAGCAGCAACGGCAACGCGAAGCCTGGATGACCATTCAGCGCAGTCATGCTATTGCGAACGGCATTCCTGTTGTGACTGTCAACCGTGTAGGGCTTGAGCCCGATCCAAGCGGCGCAACTGGCGGCATCAAGTTCTGGGGAAGCAGCTTCGTGGCTGGCCAGCAAGGGGAACTGCTCTACCAGGCAAGCCAGACGAAGCAAGAGGCAGTCGTCGTCGATGTTGACCTGAAGCGCACAGAAACTGTCCGCCAGTGGTGGCCTTTCCTGCGTGACCGTCGCATCGATGCCTACAAAGACCTCACGAAACGCTTCGTAGAGACCCCCAACAAATAGTAAATTGTAAATCGTCAAATAGTAAATAGATAGATGTCCAGCACACTTAGGTTCCAGATTGTTGGCGAGGCATTCAAAAAAAGGCCCGTCGAAGTGCCCAACCGCAAAGAGCGTCCTAGCGAGTTCTTTGCCAAGTATGTCTTCAACAGACAGAAGATGCAGCATTACCTGCCCTCGGATGTCTTCAAGAAGATGTGTGATGTCATCGATGGTGGCGCACAACTTGATATGGCGACCGCCGATGCTGTGGCCGTAGGCATGAAGAAATGGGCGATGGAGCTCGGTGCAACGCATTGCACGCATTGGTTCCAACCTTTGACAGAAGGCACTGCTGAGAAGCACGACGGCTTTGTGGAGCACGACGGCAAAGGCGGCATGATTGAGGAGTTCACGGGTAAGCAATTGGTTCAGCAGGAGCCCGATGCAAGCTCTTTTCCCAGCGGTGGAATCCGCTCTACCTTCGAGGCTCGCGGCTATAGTGCTTGGGACCCGACAAGTCCTGTCTTCGTCTTTGGCGACACCTTGATGATTCCAACCATCTTCATCTCCTATACAGGCGAGGCGCTCGACTATAAGGCTCCGCTCAAGAAGTCGCTCAAAGCTGTCGATAAGGCAGCCACAGCCGTTGCACGCTACTTCTATCCCGATGTCAAGAAGGTCATCAGCAACCTCGGTTGGGAACAGGAATATTTCCTCGTTGACGAAGGTCTCTATGCGGCTCGACCTGATTTGCTGATGACCGGCCGCACCCTTCTTGGTCATGATAGTGCGAAGAATCAGCAGATGGACGACCACTACTTTGGCTCCATTCCTATGCGAGTTGCCGCCTTTATGAAAGACCTTGAGATAAAAGCTCTGGAGCTGGGCATCCCTTGCAAGACACGACACAATGAGGTGGCCCCCAATCAGTTCGAACTCGCTCCCATCTTCGAGGAGACAAACCTCGCGGTTGACCACAACATGCTCATCATGAGCCTGATGAAGAAGGTTGCCCGCAAGCACGGTTTCCGCTGCCTCTTGCATGAGAAGCCCTTTGCCGGCATCAACGGAAGCGGCAAGCATTGCAACTGGAGCCTCTCGACGGACAATGGCATACTGCTGCATGGTCCAGGCAAAACGCCACTCGACAACCTGCGTTTCGTCACGTTTATCGTGGAGTCCTTGATGGCAGTCTATCGCCATAATGGCTTGCTGAAAGCCTCCATCATCAGCGCTACCAACGTACATCGACTTGGTGCGTCGGAAGCCCCACCAGCCATTGTTTCGAGTTTCCTCGGCAAACAGCTGAGCGACCTGCTCGAACATCTTGAGACAAGTACTGACGACGAGCTCATCCAACTATCGGGTAAGCAGACGCTCAGCCTCGACATTCCGCAAATCCCCGAGTTGACACAAGACAACACCGACCGCAACCGCACCTCGCCATTTGCCTTTACGGGCAACAGATTCGAGTTCCGTGCCGTCGGAAGTCAACAGAACTGTGCGGCTGCGATGATTGTGCTGAACACCGCTATGGCAGAGGCTTTGACGAACTTCAAGGTTCGTGTTGATGCCCTGATTGCAGAAGGAATCGAGCCCACAAAAGCCATCCTGCGCATCGTTCGCGAGGATATCAAGACCTGCAAGCCCATCCACTTCGACGGGAACGGCTATAGCGAGGCTTGGAAGCAAGAGGCTGCCCGAAGAGGGCTCGACACAGAGACGAGCGCTCCCATCATCCTCGACCAGTATCTAAAGCCCGAGACAGTTGAGATGTTCGAGGGGATGAATGTCCTCACGAAAGCCGAGCTGGAGGCCCGCAACGAGATAAAGCTCGACACTTACATCAAGAAAGTGCAGATCGAGGCACGCATCTTCGGCGACATCTGTATGAACCACATCATACCTGTTGCTACACGCTACCAGACACAACTCATTGATAACGTACACAGGATGAAGCAAATCTTCCCTGCAGAGATTGCCGACCCGCTCAATAGTACCAACCTGAGCCTCATCAAGCAAATGGGAGAGCACAACACTTTCATCATCGGGAATGTGGAGCGACTCATTGAGGCCCGTCGCGTAGCCAATCGCATCAAGGACGGAAGAGAACGCGCCATCGCCTATCACGACACAGTTGCGCCCCTCATCGAGAAGATACGCTATCACGTTGACCACCTTGAACTCATCGTCGATGACGAGCTTTGGCCTCTGCCCAAGTATCGTGAAATGCTGTTCATCCACTAAAGACCCCCTAACCCCCTTTAGGGGGAACAAATGGCAAATGGCAAATCGTAAATATCTCGACCTTTTCATCGACTTCGACGACACCCTCTACGACACCCACGGCAATGCCGTCATTTCGCTGCGCGAGACTTTCGAGGCCTTTCAGCTTGGCCGGTGGTTTCCCTACCCGCAGGTGTTCTACGATGCTTACTGGCAGGCAAACATCGACCTCTGGGGGCGCTATTCCCGTGGCGAAATCACCCGCGACTATCTCATTGTGGAGCGCTTCCGCCGCCCGCTATGTGCGAGTGAAGAGTTAAGAATGAAGAGTGAAGAATCTGCATCTGCGTTCAAGGACTACTGCCTACAGGTGAGTGATTTATTTTTAGATTACTGTGCCAACAAGCCCGGTCTGGTGGACGGCGCACGCGAGCTGATGGACTATCTGCGCGGCAAGGGTTATCGGATGCACATGTGCAGCAACGGGTTTCACGAGGTGCAGTACAAGAAGCTCGCAGCGTGCGGCCTGCGCGACTACTTCGACACAATTATCCTGAGCGAGGACGCCGGCGCCAACAAGCCATCGCCCCTCTACTTCGACTACGCCCTCCGGGTGTCGGGCGCCAGCCGCGAAACCACCGTGATGATAGGCGACAACCTGCAGACCGACATCATCGGAGCCCGCGATGCCGGTTTCGACACCATTTTCTTCAACCGCTGGAACGTCGATCCGTCCGGCATCCCCACCCATACCGTCATATCCCTGCAGGAAATCGAGGGGATACTATAGCTATAGAATACACAGACAACAGCGAAGGGGAGCAGATTTGCTCCCCTTCGCTTGTTTTATCGTTTCCCCTCTCCTCTGAAAGGGCTGGGGTGAGGCTTTTACTTCACCAGCACTTTTTGGTTTGTTCCGTCGGAGTGGTGGATGATGTTAATGCCCTTTTGTGGAGCAGCAAGGTTGCGACCGGAGAGGTCATAGATACTTCCCTCGCCTACGGAAGATGGGTCAGAGGTGAGGCCTCCAATGCCGTCGGGACCATCTTCGGAGAGGTCGATGAAGTTCACGGGATTCTCCACATCGAGCGGGAGGTAGGCGTTATTGGCGGGATTCAGGAAGGCTGCTCCGCCTTCGGCACCCCATATCCAACCGAATGTACTGCCTCTCTCGCCAATCTTGTAGTAGGTGGTTCCGCCCGTGGTGAGGGCATCTTTATCGCTGCCGCGCAAGATATTGGCGGGATAGGTGGGATCGTAGTCACCTGGGAACCATCTGCCCAGTTCCATGGTGCGCTCGGCCTCGTCCTCCACACCCACTGCATTGGGATTGTAGAGCAGGACGGCGGTACCGGCGGGCACTTCATCGGTTTCGGCCTCTTCGCGTAGGCCGTCGGCAACACACTGATAGCCCATCTGGCTGGCGGCATCGAGAGTCACGATATAGGCTTTCATCGGTTGGTCGTAGGGCAACTGGATTTTATACCGGCTGTCGAAGATGGTGGCATAGCCGGTCTTGCTGAAGGTGACATCGATGGCGCTCTTCTTGGATGTGTAGTAGATGCCATCGTAGAAGACGCCGTTCTCGTAGAAGATGAGGCCAGGAGCATTCTCGAAGGAGGTGTAAACGGGCTCGGCCAGCTGTTCGCCCATCAGGCCGGGATCGTTGGCATAGGGGAAGACCATGGTGGCGCCCTCGACGGGATAGTAGGAGGAGTTCACATCGCCGACTGGATGGCCCTGACTGGGAGCCGAGTAGAAGCAATGGGTGATGTTACTGGTATCGGTCCCCTTGGCATTGTAGCCCAGGATGGTGCCCTTTCTGCTGCTGTCCAGCACATTAGCGATACTGAGGCAGTCCTCGATGGTGGCGGGATAGTTGTAGGTGCGGGGATTCTCGCAGGCACCGGCGATGCCGCCATAGCTCAGTCCGGCATAGAAGTCGCCGCCGCAGATGGTAGCGGCACTGGTACAGCCGATGACGTAGCCGTGGATGCTGCTCCGGCTGCTGTCGTTCATGCCCACGATACCGCCCAGGCAGGCTGCGCCGTTACTTCCGGCACAGATGGTGACGTCGCTCAAGACGTGGCAGTTGATAATCTTCCAGAGGCTACCGCCGGCAATGCCGCCAGTGTAGTGGTAGCCGGCAATGCGGCTGTTAGCGAGCGTCAGGTCCTGAACCACGCCGCGCGGTCCTCCGATGTATCCGAAGAGTCCATTGTACTGGTCGGCCTCGGTCTGACCTGTCTTATTGATACGGACACCGCTGATGGTCTTGCCGTTGCCGCGGAAGATGCCGTTGAAAGGCTTGTCGGGCGTGCCGATGGGCGTGTAGTTGCTGCCCTCTTCATCCAGGGGCATGTCGCTGAAGTCGATGTCGTTCGCCAGGAGGAAATACCTGAACTCGAAATCCCTGCCTGCGTTCACCTCCTCGGCCAGGGCCATGAGATCCTGTGGAGTTTTGATCTGGAAGGGTGCTGTGGATGTTCCCTCGTCGCCGGCATAGATGGGGAATGCAGAGCTCTTGACGCTTGCGTCGTAGTAGAATATGCCATCGAAGAACAGGCCGTTCTCGTAGGCCAAGAGATTGTTGCCTTGTATGGAAGGATAGCTCGATGTGCAGTTGCCCATGTTGCCGGGGTCTGTTCTGGATTCCGAAGCCTTCTTGGCTCCCTCGTAGTCACTGCCATTCACAGCGCCTGTTGTGCAGGCTCCGCCGTAGAAGCAGTTGGTGCAGTCGTTGGACCCGCTGCCGACCAGGCCGCCGATGGCCCAGTCGTTCTTGGAATTCAGGGCTCCCAAGTTCAGGCAGTCCGTCATCCCGCCATAGGAGAAGTAACCGATGATGCCGCCCATGTTCTGGCCGTAGTAGTCGTTGGTCAGCGTGGCAGCATTGGTGCAGCCATAGAGGTAGGCACCGCTGCCCAAACCCACAATGCCGCCGATATTCGACGGATCGTACTGGCAGACACTGATGCTGACGCTATTGCGGACGTGACAGTTCGAGAGAGTGCTTCCGGAGGCGAGCCCCACAATGCCGCCCGTATTCTCGGCACCGACGATGCGGCTGTCGGCCAGAGCAAAGTTCATCAGCCGTGCATTATCAATAAGGCCGAACAGGCCACTGTTTCTATCATTCTCCGCATTATCGGTGCGCTCGATGAAGATGCCGCTGACGGTCATGCCGTTGCCTATGAAGGTTCCGCAGAAGGGATGCTCCTCGGAGCCGATGGGCGTCCAGTAGTGGGCGCCGAGATTGATATCCCTCTCTATAAATATGTTTTTATCGTTGAACATATTGCCCTGGCTCACCAGATAGGCCAGACCAGCCAGCTGGGTCGGCATATTGAGGTAGTAGGTGCTGGCGGCGGGGTTGTACCACGAGATGTCGTAGTAGCCCGGGTTGTCCAGCCAGTTGTCGCCGAACTGCGGTCCATCGCCCGAACTGCCACCGCCGGCAGAGGGAGCATAGAACTGCCCCTGGAGGAAGAACATGTTGCATTTGGGGAAGCAGACGAAGTGGAACATGAATCCCCTTATCTCCGACTCATCGAAGCCGTCTGGGGGATTGTCATAGACATCGCAGCGGAAGGTTCCGGGTGCATCGTAGGGCGTATCCTCGCCGCCGATGGCCCCCGCAGCCGTACATGGCAGGGCATAACCGCAGCAGTCGAAGCTTACGGTCCCGCCTTCGGCAATACCCACGATGCCGCCTACGCCAAAACTTCCGTTGACGGGACCGAGGTTGAGGCAATATTCCATCTTGCCATCAAGATAAAGACCCACCAGGCCTCCGACGAGAACTGCCTCCATGCCTTCGGCATTGATGGTAGCGGCACTGGTACAGCCCTCGATTGCGCCGTAGAACTCTCCAGCCAGACCGCCATAGTTCTGGGCTATATACCCGCCATAGCCTTTCGTCACATGAATGTAGACCTCGCTGCCCACATGACAGTCGACCAAGCCGTAGCCGCCACCACCCACGATACCGCCGGTGGAACTGTATCCGGTGATGCTGCTGTTATCAAGAATCAGACCGTCCACGCTGCCATACATCATACCGAAGACACCATTGTACCTGTCGGCATCGGAATTGCCGGTCCTGTTGATGTAGATGCCCGTGATGAAGTGGCCCATGCCGGAGAAATGCCCCATGAACGGACATTCGCAAGTGCCGATGGGCGTATAGTTGCTGCCTGTGGCATCCAGGGGCACACTGCTGAAGTCAAGGTCGGCATCCAGCTGGAAGAAGCAGCCTTCGTAGGGCGTACCGCTGTTCACGTCCTGTGCCAGGAGGTTCATGTCCGCAACGGACCTGATAAAATAAGGATAACTCGTCTCGCCATAGAGCGGGAAGTGCGTTTCGCCTGCCCAGGCCGCTGTCGCCGCGAGCAGAGCAAAGAGCGAAATAAGTAGTCTCTGTTTCATATAAGATATTGTTTGAAGATAAATTAGTAGTTTCTGGCAACAAAGTTACAAATAATAATTCAGAATCCCATATAACTGAATTCAAAAATTCGGGTAAAGGCAGCGCTTTTTGTATGTTTTATCCAGAATTGTCAGGATGGATTGCAACATATATTACAATAAATAATGTGTAACTTTTTGCCCGGATAGCAACAATCTTACCCTTTATGTTTATGGAAGCAAATATCGACAAGAGAGTTTATCAGGAACCGGCTATGCAGGTCGTCGAACTACAGCACCGGGGGCTGCTCATGACGAGCGGCACGAGCACCGTGTTCACCGGCACGCTGACGGGCGACATCAGCGCGGGCGACAAGCTGAAGCTTTTTTTTGTGCGGAGATGGGCCCGAAGGGGGTGGGATTGGGAGCGATTTTGCAGAGATTCTGGAAAAAATGAGGGGGAAATATCATTTTTTACTCTAAACGTGCCCGGCCAGCAGAAGGGCATAGTCCGCGACACGCGCACTCAGGCAGAGGCGGCTTACCGCGACGTCATGAAGCTGCTGAACGCCATGAGCATCTGCGAATATCCCTCCGGCATTGACCTCAACAACACAATCGACCATCTGAACGCCGAAATCGAGCACTACCGCCAGATTCTGGCCCGCAAGGGCGTCTCCACCGGTGGTGGCGGCAACAGCGGCGGCGGCGGTGATAACAACGGCGGAGGAGGAGATAACAACGGCGGCGGGGGAGATAATAACGGCGGCGGGGGAGACAATCCCAATGACCCGGAACCGGGAGACGACCAGGATTGAAAAAAGAGCCCTCGATGGGCTTTTAATCTGGTGAAAAGGTAAAAATGAAAGGCGAGCTTGCGGCTCGCCTTTCATTTGTTATATCCAGGCTTCTATCCCGTCTTCCCGGATGCGGAACTTCACTTCCCTGCCAGCAAACTCCATTGCATAGATGCGCTCGGCATCGGCGTGGTAATGGGGACGCGGGTCGGAACGGAGTATCTCGCGCAGGGCCTCAAGCCGCTCGGCGTCGAAGGCTTCGAGAACCGACGACTGGAAATTGACAACCGACAATTCTTCTCCCACATTCCCCCGAAAAGGGGTTAGGGGGTCTAGGCTCCCCGTGGCGTCGGGATGGCTGTCGGTGAACGCGAGATAGGGTTTGATGTCGAAGATGGGAGTGCCGTCCATGAGGTCGGCGCCCTCAACTTCTATTATGGGGCCGTCGGGGGTATGCAGCTCGATTCCGGTGATGCGCACCGAGGAGAGGCCGATGTGGTTGGGACGGAAGGGGCTGCGTGTGGCCCAGACGCCCAGGCGCCGGTTACCGCCCAGGCGCGGCGGGCGCACCGTGGGACGCCATTTGCCGCCCTCGCGGCGTGCCTCGCTGAAGTCCCACAGCAGCCAGATATGGCTGAAGAGCTCCAGGCCGCGCAAGGCCTCGGGGTCGCGATACTCGGGCTCGAAGACAATCCTGCCCTTCAGTCCCCGAACCAGTCCGCTCTGCCGCGGCACGCCGAACTTGGTAGGGAAATCGGTCCTTATCGTCGCTATTGCGACCAGATTATAATTCATAATTCACAATGCACAATTCATATTTGTCTCCCGCGGGGGGCCGTTCCTGAATTCCCTATAGTACAGCAGTCCTGCTGTGGTGAGGCCGAAGGGGAATGCCATCCAGATGCCGACAAGTCCCCACTGGCAGACGAAGCCAAAGAGATAGCCCAGCGGCAACGAGATGACGACGTATGCCACGAAGGCTATCCACACCATCGCCTTCACCTGCGCCATACCCCTGAGGGCATTGGCGTATGTACACTGCAAGGCATCGCCTATCTGATAGAAGAGGAACGGCACGACTATCATCGCCACAAGTGCCGCCACCTCGGTGCTGTGGGTGAAGAGCAGGCCAATCTCACCACGCATCAGCAACACGGGAACCGACAGGCAGAGGCCAATGAGCCAGCACAGATGGAGCCCGGCAGAAGCGACCTGGCGCGTCTGTTCCACCTGGCCCGCTCCGCGATAATAGCTCACCTGGACCGCCACCGCTGCCGACATGCCGTAGTAGAGCATGAAGAAGAGCTGGCCAATGACAATCATGATCTGATGCGCCGCCAATGCCGTCGCGCCCAGCCACCCCACATAGATGGCACTGAGGCTGAACGAGGCGGCCTCCATGCCGAGCTGCAAGGCAACGGGCCAGCCCAGGCGATGCAGTTCGCCCTGGTCGGCCCTGGTGATACGACTCCCCGGGAAATCCCGCCTATACAATTCGTATCGACGCGTAAAGTGGAACACACTTGCCATCAAAAGCAGTTGCAGCAGACGACTCAACAGCGTGGCAACGCCGGCACCCAGCAGTCCCATCTCGGGGAATCCGCAATGGCCGAAGATGAGCAACCAGTTGCCAAAGACATTGAAGATGTTGCCAACGAGCATAATCCACATCGGCATGGCTGTGTCCTGTATGCCGTCGCTGAACTGCTTGTAGGCATTGAACGCCATCAGCGGCAGCAGACTCAGCAAGATGGTCAGCAGATAGGGCCTCATCAGCGGCAACAGCTCCTGGGGCAGTCCGAGCCAAGGCAACGATACCATCAAGAGACCAGCCAGGAACATCAGCAGCAAACCGACCGCGGAACAGGCAAAGAGTCCGTTCTTCAGTTTGCTGGCAATGGCATGCACCCTACCCTCTCCCAACAAGGCTCCCACAACAGGTGTGAGTCCGTAGGAGAAACCCATTCCGCCGATGATAAGCAGGCCAAGGATGTTGTTCACGAAGCCGGCTGCAGCCAGTTCGTCCGTGCCATAACGCCCCACCATAAGCGTATCGGCAAGCCCCATTACGATGGTGCTCATCTGGCCCATCATAATCGGCATGCCGATACGCAGCAGGTCGGTATAGTGAGATAATCTTATGCGAACCACTTCACGTAGCAGAAGTCCTGACGGTGAGGCAGGTTCTTGTTCTTCGGGTACATACGGTAGCAGACCTTGAAGCTGCCCGCATTGTCCATGCTGTGGGAGACGGTGAAGGTATACTTGTTACCCTCGCGGCTCTTCAAGGAGAAGGGAGCAACCTGATAGACGTGGTCCTCGCCGTCCTTGTCGGTGACAAGCGTGACAAGCTCCAGCCCTATTGCATCGTCCAGGCCGGCCTCGTCGACAACGACCTCAACATTATACTTCTTGCCAGCCTCGATGTTGCCAGTTGCGACCTCCTCACACTTGTTGACACTAACCACGTGGATGGCATCCCAGCGCTCGGCGACAGCCTCCTTCCAAAGGGCAATCTCCTGGGCAAGACGGCAACTGTTGGCATGCAGCAGCTTCGAGCGGTCGCGCAACTTGTTGTAGAACTTGCTGTAATAGTCGTCGAGCTGACGTTTCATGGTGTAATGAGGAGCAATCTGTGCAATACTGTTCTTTATTACCTTCACCCAGTCGGGACTATAGCCCTTGGCATTGCGGGCATAATAGAGAGGCATGATTTCGTTCTCGAGCAGCGAATAGATGGTTGCTGCATCGAGCGCGTCCTGATGCTCCTGATTCTGATAGGTACGCTTCTCGGTAAGTGCCCATCCTGCACCTTCGCGATAGCCTTCGAGCCACCAACCGTCCTTGACAGACAGGTTCACAACGCCGTTCATCAGAGCCTTCTCGCCACTAGTACCACTGGCCTCGAGAGGACGTGTGGGAGTGTTCATCCAGATATCGACACCACTGACAAGGCGGCGAGCCAGCTGCATGTCATAGTTCTCGAGGAAGATAATCTTGCCCAGGAACTCGGGACGCTGGCTTATCTCATATATCCTCTTGATAAGTCCCTGGCCCGCGCCGTCGGCAGGATGTGCCTTACCGGTATAAAGGAACTGAACGGGGTAGTCGGGATTGTTGACAATCCTGGAGAGACGCTCCAGATCCGTGAAGAGCAAGTGGGCGCGTTTGTACGTGGCAAAGCGGCGTCCGAAGCCAATGAGCAAGGCATTGGGATTGACTTTGTCCATGAGACTGACCACACGGCTGGGATCACCCTGGTTCTTCAGCCAGTTCTCACGGAACTGTTCACGGATGTAGTCCACGAGCTTAGTTTTCAACGCCATACGGGTCTTCCAAACCTCCTCGTCGCTGACGTTGTAGATGGCCTCCCATATTTTCTGGTTCGACTGGTCGCTGAGGTGGCTTTCGTCGAAGTATTTGCGATAGAGCTTACGCCATTCGTTGGCACACCAGGTGGGGAAATGCACGCCGTTGGTGACGTAACCCACATGGCTCTCTTCAGGATAATAACCGCTCCAGATGCCGGCAAACATCTTCTTGCTGACCTCGCCGTGCAACCAGCTTACGCCATTCACCTCCTGCGAGGTGTTGCAGGCAAAGGTGGACATGCAGAAACGTTCGCCCTTGTCATCGGGGTTCATGCGGCCCATACCGATGAACTCGTCCCAGCTGATGCCAAGCATCTGGGGATAACCGCTCATATACTTGCCGAAAAGTTCCTCGTCGAAGTAGTCGTGGCCGGCAGGCACAGGGGTGTGTACGGTATAAAGCGAGGAGGCACGCACCAACTCGAGGGCCTGCGTGAAGCCCATACCACTGCGTACATAGTCAACGAGACGCTGAACATTGCAAAGGGCTGCATGGCCTTCGTTGCAATGATATACATCCTTCTTGATGCCCAGCTTCTGCAAAGTCAGGACACCGCCTATACCAAGCAGAATCTCCTGCTTCAGACGGTTTTCCCAGTCGCCGCCATAAAGGGCGTGGGTAATACTACGGTCGAACTGCGAGTTCATATCGTTGTCGGTGTCAAGCAGATATAGCTTGATACGACCCACGTTTACACGCCACACATAGGCATGCACGAAGTAATCCATATAGGGCACGTCAACCACCATGGGGGTACCGTCCTCGTTCAGCTGCTGCTCGATGGGCAATGAGGCGAAGTTCTGAGCCTCGTAGTTGGCAATCTGTTGCCCATCCATGCTCAGCGTCTGTGTGAAATAGCCATAGCGATAGAGGAAACCTACGGCACACATATCGACATTGGAGTCGCTGGCCTCCTTGAGGTAGTCACCTGCCAGGATGCCCAGACCACCGCTGTATATCTTCAGCACTTGGTTCAGACCATACTCCATGCAGAGGTAGGCCACACTGGCGCGCTTCTTGTCGGGTTCGACATCCATATATGTACGGAACTGCTTATAGACATCGTCCATTTTCTTCAGGACAGCCTTGTCCTTAGCGATTTTCTCCATCTTCTCGAAGCTGAGACGCTCCAGCAGAAGCACCGGGTTCTGGCCGCACTCTTCGAAAAGCTTCTCGTCGAGAGAGCGGAAGAGGCTGCGTGCGTCGTGGTTCCATGCCCACCACATATTGCGGGCGAGTTCTTCGAGTTTGCTGAGTTCTGCGGGAACATTGCCTTTTACGATGACAGGTTTCCAGCAGGGGTGATTTGTATTGCTTGCTTTGATTTTCATAAATAATTAATTATATGGCCTATGGGGCCTATGAGGCTTATGGGCCTTATAGGGGTTATAGGGGTTATTGGGCTTATTATGTTTATGGATTTATTTTCTCTTTTTTGCATTGCGCAAGGCGATGTCGTAGGCATCGTAGTAGTACTGGATAAAGTTCTTCCATAGAGCCCGCTCTGCCAGATTGGCTGCATTGCGACGCGCCTTGTCTATGGCCTTCTTGTCGAAAGCGGCATAGCGAGTGATGATGGCACTGAGTTGCTCTGCAACATCCTGTGCGTTGTAGTCGTTACGGGCAATGACCTCCACGCCGTCCTCGAGTTTGCTGACGTGACCGACACTGCTACAAGCCCATACGCCAAAGCCGCTGAGAGACGTGGTGATGCAGGGAACATGGAAGGCTATTGCCTCGAGTGGCGTATAACCCCAAGGCTCGTAATAAGAGGGATAGGCTGCCAGGTCATCACCGATAAGCATATCGTAGTAGGACATCTGGAAAATACCGTCGTTCCCATCTAAATAGCAGGGAATGAAGACAACCTTCACACGACTGTGGACGTCGTTCCTCATGCCATGAGAGCGCAGGAAATTGAGCACTGGGTCATTCCACGGCTCATGCAGGTTATGGGTAATAAATGGATCGGACAACGGCTCGATATATGTGCCTCCCAAACGGAGACGTTCCTGCAAGTCGGTACGAGGACTCTCCGCCCAAGCAGGCACCTGAATGACCATCAGCACAGGACGCTGTAAGTCGCCGTCGTATAGGCTGCGATATGCCGCCTCGAGAAAGACATCGATGCCTTTGTTGCGGTATTCGTAACGACCGCTGGTAGCTACGATGAGCGTGTTATCCGGGAATTCGGCACCTGTCAGGGCATTGGCAACTTGCAATATCCTGGCACGGGCCTCACGACGGCGTTTGGTAAATGCTGCACCGGTAGGTACGAAGTCTGCCTCGAATCCATTTGGCAGGATGGCATCGCACCGTTTGTCGAGCAGTTCGGCGCACTCGCGGGCAGTCACATCGCTCACAGTGGTAAAACAATCGACATTGTGCGCTGCCTGGCGTTCCACACTGTGCTTGGCCTCCATATTGAGTTCCCCTGCCATCTGTGTACCGTTATATGCCCAGAGGTATTCATAAAGAGGCTTGTTGTTGCCGGCAATGCTACGCCCGATGCTGGTGGCATGGGTCGTGAAGATAGTGGCTATCTCGGGCACATACTTTCTGATATAAAGCACGCCGAGACAAGTCATCCACTCATGAGCCTGATAAATGACTTTCTTCTTACTGCCAAGGTAGTAGTGATAGAAGCTCTTTACCACGAGTGCAGCCGCATAACTGAACATGCTGGCCTCGTCGTAGTCTCCGTAAGCATGCAGGCTATCCACCTGGAAATCATTCCACGCAGCAGCATACAGCTCGTTTTTCTTTTCAAAATAAGGCTGAAAATCGACTAGTATGACACAGGGCTTGCCTGGGATGTTCCAGTGTCCCACACGAACGTGAAGACCCTCTTCGGTTGCCATCTTCACCCAAGGACGCCACAATTTGGCATCCTCAATGAAAAGAGGATTTTCCTTATTCTCCCATACATCGGGACCTATGAATACAAGTTTATCAGGGTATTGTTCCTGCAGTGTTTTGGCGCGTGTCGATAGCACCGTATAGATGCCACCCATCTTATTACAAACCTCCCAACTGCTTTCGAAAACAAAGTCTGGTACCAATCTCCGTTCTTTCATTTTCAACACGTGTTTCTTTTTTTGCGCGGCAAAGGTACAAATAAGTGAGCGAAATACCAAATTTATTTATGTATTTCCGGGCGAAGAAGTAGCTCGACGAAGTCAGGATACAACAATTTATGTTAAAAAAGAAACCATTTTTGTTTTTTATATTTAAAATGTAAGGCATTTGTGCTACAACTTACCACTATTTTTGCTATCTTTGTAGGGATTTAGGCATTTACTATGCAGAAAACAATCATATTTATCGCCTTTTTCAGTCTTTCAGCACTGCTTCGCGCCGAAGGGCCGTGGAAGATTCACTTGCATTGTCCGGAAGAGAAGATTGACCTGCGCCTCGACCTCTATGAAGAAAGCATTGATGTTCCGGGGTTGGAAGCCTTCGGACCGATGAACGGCTATCTCGACGGCAATATCTACGGTGTATGGTATGTAGTGGGCTTCGACATCAAGGATGACAAGCATGCCACCGTGATCATTGCCAACGATTTGGGCAGCGAAGACCAAAAGCTGACACTTGCACAGACCTCCGACAGCACCTACCAACTGAAGTTCCTTGGCTACAATGCCGTAAAGCGAGCTCAGGGCAAGAAACTGGTGAAGATACCGTCGGAAATGAAAATGAAAGCCTCACCCCTAACTCCACTCCCGTGAGAGAGGGGAATAAAATGGTAAATGATAAATGACAAACAATAAGAAACCCTCCTCCTCGAGGGAGAAGAAGAGGAACCGATACCTCCTCACAGCTTTGGCTGGCACATGCTTCGGCATTGTGTTGGTATTGGCTGCCTTCTACACAGCTGGTGCCACCTCGACCAACGAATCCTGCATGTCATGTCACGTACACCCCGAAGCTGAGTCAAGTTGGAAACAGAGTGTCCACTTCAACAACAAGAGTGGTGTGCAGACGAATTGTGTAGAATGCCATCTCCCGCCAGGAGGCACAGCTTATCACTATTGGGAAAAGGCAAAAATGGGGTTGCACGATGTTTGGATGTACGTGACCCACGACAAAGAGGATCTCGATTTCGAGAGCAAACGCACAGTGGAATATGCACCGAACATCATCTTCAACAGTTCGTGCAAGAAGTGTCATACGAATCTCTTCCCTCAAGAAATCACGGACGACGGTGTGGCAGCACATCTCTACTACGAGGAGAACGAAGAGAAACTGGGCCTGCAGTGCGTGAGCTGCCACTTGGATGCAGGGCACTTCATTGCCGGCTACAAGCATGAAAAGATGACCAGCGCACCAGTCGATACGACCGGCCCTGTCTATACGGAGCCAGCAACGGTAACTTCCTTCGAGAACTTCATCGAGACAATTCCCGGTACACGTGCCTCCATCAGCATGATAGCAGTACCTGGAGGAAAGTTCACGATGGGCAGCAAGGAAGGCGACAAGTTCAGCCGCCAAGACGAATACCCCGCCCACGAGGTAACCGTCTCGCCGTTCTTCATGGGCGAGATGGAAGTGACCTGGGACCAATACTGGGCGTTCTATGTGGAGACGATGTCGGAGGGACGTACAAAGCCCGAGACCATCTATGCCAACAACAGCCGTCCGGATGTGGATGCCGTTTCCGGCCCTACCCCACCTTTCGGTATGCCCGACCAGGGCTGGGGCATGGGCAACCGTCCGGCCATCACAATGACGCACTATGCTGCCGAAACGTTCTGCCAATGGTTGAGTCTGAAGACTGGCCGGCACTATCGCCTGCCAACGGAAGCTGAATGGGAATATGCAGCTCGCGGTGGCACGGACACGCCCTACTTCTTCGAAGGCAAACCATCCGCCTACTCGAGCGAAGGATTGTGGAACAGCATCTTCGGCACCGACACAACAACCATCAACCGCTATGTCATCTATGCCCTCAACAGCAAGAACCGTACACAGGAGCCTTCGCGCGTTGCTGCCAATCCATTCGGCCTGCGCAACATGCTGGGCAATGTGATGGAGTACTGTCAGGACTGGTATGCTGAAGATGCCTACACCAACGTCGGCTCAGGAGCAGTTGATCCGAAGGGCCCCACCACAGGCACGGACTATGTGGTGCGTGGCGGCTGTTACAACGACGATGCTAGCGAGCTGCGCTGTGCTGCACGTCGCCACAGCGACTACGAGGCATGGCTGAAGACAGACCCACAGAACCCTAAGAGCATCTGGTGGCTGAGCGACATCAAAGGCATCGGCTTCCGTGTAGTATGCGAAGCACCAGTACGCCCATGAACCCTATTAGCCCCATTAATCCCATTGAAAAGAAAACCCAATTAATAACCACCAATTAAAACATTATGAAAGAAAAAGGATTGAGTAGGCGCCGCTTCCTAACCGGCGCTGCAACTGTCGGAGCTGCTGCAGTGGCTGCTCCCGCGCTGATTGCCAGCTGTTCTGGCGGCAACAAATTCACGCCCCTCAAGAAGGAAGGCGAATTCTATGTACCAGAGCTCCCCGACAAGGCCATCGACGGTCCGGAACTGAAGGTGGGTCTCATCGGTTGTGGCGGTCGCGGCAGCGGTGCCATTATCAACCTGCTGGATGCTGCCGACAACATCAAGGTGGCTGCTCTTGGCGATGTCTTTGCCGACCGTCTGAACGATGTTCGCAATCGTCTGATAAACGAACGCGGACAGGAAGTGCCCGAGGACAAGTGCTTCGTAGGCTTCGATGCCTATAAGCAGGTAATTGACTCCGGCGTGGATATGGTCATCCTTACTACGCCTCCCGTCTTCCGTCCCGAGCAATTCAAATACGCCACAGAGAAGGGAGTGCATTCATTCCTCGAGAAACCTATCGCTGTTGACCCCAAGGGCTATCGCTCCGTTATGGCAACAGCCAAGCAGGCTCAGGCAAAGGGTTTGAGCGTTGTGGTTGGCACACAGCGTCATCACGAGCGTCGCTACGTGGAAGCTAACAAGCAGATACAGGCCGGACTCATTGGCGAGATTACCGGCGGTAATGTCTATTGGAACCAGGGCATGCTCTGGTATCGCCAACGTGAAGCAGGATGGACGGATATGGAGTGGAACATCCGCGACTGGGTGAACTGGAAGTGGCTAAGCGGCGACCATATCATAGAGCAGCACGTACACAACATCGACGTCTTCCTGTGGATGAGCGGCCTAAAACCAGTCTCTGCCACAGCATTCGGCTCACGTCAACGTCGCGTCACAGGCGACCAGTACGACTTTTTCAGCACCGACTTCACAATGGAGAACGGCATCCACATGCACTCGATGTGCCGCCAGATTGATGGTTGCAGCAGTAAAGTGAGCGAGTTCATCCAAGGCAGCAAAGGCAGTTGGAACAGCGAGACAAACGAGATAAAGGACCTCGAAGGCAACGTTATCTGGAAGTACGACGAGGAGAAACTTCGCCAGGAGTTCCAACAGTTCGACCCCTACACATTGGAACATGTGGATTGGGTGAACCATATCCGCAAGGGGACTGCCCACGAGGAGGCAACCGATTGCGCCATCTCCTGCATGGCTGGCATCATGGGTCGCGAAGCAGCCTACACCGGCAACACCGTTACTTGGGACGAGATGACACAGTCGCCGCAGGACTTCCTGCCCGAGAAACTCGAACTCGGTCCCCTCGACCTGGCTTCGATGACTGTGCCTGTGCCAGGAAGATAACAGCCCTTTCCCGTCCTCCCCGTGGAGGATGGAAAAATGAGAAAAACAAACAATTAATAACAAAAATCCCCTCCCCCTTTGGAGGAAGATGGGAGGGGGATACAAATAGAAACTATGCAACGACGCAATTTCCTATTAAGTTCTATGGCTGGTGCTGCGGCTGCAGCACTGGCTCCCACTACGCTGCTGACGTCTTGTGACCCTATGCCAAAGGACAAGAAGGCAGCAACCCCACTCAACCTATGTTTCCAGGAAGGCATCGCTATCGGCGATACACTTCAGGAGAAGCTCGACTACTGCGAGAGTCTTGGTGTGACAGGCTTTGAGGTGGGCGGACGCGGCTTAGCAGGTCGCGTGGACGAGATAAACAATGCCCTCAAGGGTCGTAACGTTCGTATGGCAGCCATCTGTGCAGGATTCGACGGATTCATCTTAGCCGAGGACGGACAGAAGGACGACTTCGACCGCACAATGCGCGAGATCGTTGAGGCTGCCGGTAAGATTGGTTCCTGTGGTGTCATCATGGTGCCTGCTTTCAACTGGCAGTCGCCCTGCCGTCCGCACACCATGGATACGCGCAACTACCTCTGTGAACAGTTGCACGAACTGGGCGAGTTCGCTGTTCAGTGCGGAACAACGGTCATTCTGGAACCGCTGAACAGAGGCGAGTGCTTCTACATGCGCTTGGTTGCCGATGCAGCCGCCATCGCACGCGATGCAGACAGCAAGGGTGTAAAGTGCATGGGTGACTTCTGGCACATGCAGGAAGAGACCTCCGACTATGCTGCATTCATGGCAGCCGGTACAGAATACCTGCAGCACGTACACATCGCCAGCCGAGGTCGTCGCAAGACACCAAGCGAAGATGGCGAAAAGGACAACTATATCGACGGTTTCCGTGCGCTCAAGGAGTTAGGCTATCAAGGCTTCGTAAGCTTCGAATGTGGTTGCGAAGGTGACCGCGCCGTAGTTCTGCCTGCCGCAGTCGAGTTGCTCCGCAAACAGTGGGAAGAAGCATAAAAGCCCCCTTCCCCTCTCCGAGTAGAGGGGAGATAACACAATAATCCCCCGCCGGGAATCATTTTTCCCAGTGGGGGAATAGTTTTTCCTCTGCAGAGCAATAAGAACTTCTTCGCGCTTCAGTAAAGTTTCGTTAGGAAGGAAATCCTGAGAATTAAAAAGTCCCCGGCGGAATTCCGTCGGGGACTTAATCTTATCCGTTAGTTAAAGTTTGCTAAGCAATGCAACCTTGACTTTCGTCGAGCTTACTTAACAGCAACCTTCTTACCGTTCTGGATGTAAACGCCCTTCTGAGCCTTGCTTACGCGCTGGCCAGCTACGTTGTAAACGGGAGCCTTGCTGTCAATGCCCTTAATCTCGTTGATGCCTGTAGGACCTACATTCAATTTAACAGTGGTCTCTTCAGAGGTAGCAATAGACTCACCAGCGGGATTTGCGATGCTGACATTGTAGATCTTAATCTCATATACGCCATCAGCAGCAATTGCCAAGGGAACAGTAACGATAGGACCGTCATTCTCATAGAAAGTAGCAACACTTGCGCTGTAAACAGAAATCATGTCGGAACCATCGCTAGCGTCCTGAATGATTGCTGTGTGATCATCAATACGATCCTCGTCAAGAGTTACATACTTCTTACCCTTCTTGTTGAGAGCCATTGAAACACCATCGGGGAAACCCACGCGGAAAGAGATAGCAGTAACCTCGTCAGCATTCTTCATCTGTACTACAAGATCAGCAGCTGTTGTACCAGTGTCAACCGTAACGTCTTCAGCATAAAGCTCGTTCTGTGCCATTGCTGCAACACCGCACAGCATAGCAACCATTGTCATGTAAAACTTTTTCATTGTTACTTTTTTATTAAATTGGTTTATAAATTATTTATTTCGTATTATTAATTATCCTTCTGCCATGATGTTCAGAATCATCACGAAGTCAGCGATATCAACCTTTTGGTCCTTGTTAAGGTCTGCAGCCTCATTGTACTCACCAGATGCCATAATGTTCAGAACCTGAACTGCGTCTGCGATATCAACCTTGCCGTCACCGTTCAAGTCACCTTCAATACCACCCTGTTGACCCTCTTCGATAGTCCAAACGAACTCTCTGTTCTTGGTGTCCTTGTGAATTGCATCATTGGGCTCAACAAGTTTGGTGTCCTTCACTGTTACGGTGTATTCGCCAGGAGCCACATCTGCTGCAATAGCAACAGTAACGGTAGCAATTGCACCAGCAGTACCTGTCAGAGCAACGCCAGCTTCACCAGCGCAAGCAAATGTAACGGTACCATCCTCATTGGGAGTAACGGTGATTTCGCCATTGTAAGCTTCGGGATAGCGAGCGGCTACAAATTCAATGCCCTGGTAGGTAACGCCTTCGGGAAGAACGAGAGTACACTGCCATATACCAATAGCATTTTTGTTGTCCATGCTCAGAGTCAGCTCTGCAGTTTCACCGGCCTTGCCGGCAGCATCAGCTGTTACAGTAATCTTGTAAGCATCAACGAGAGATGCCCACATGGCTGTCATTGCGAAGAATGAAACCAATGAGAGTAAAATTCTCTTTTTCATAAAACGTAGTTTTTAGTTATTAATGTTGTTTTTATACTTTTCTGCTGCAAATTTAGTGCTTTTTTCATAATCACCAAAACTTTTTTGCTTTTTTTTTGTCTTTTAACCTAAAAAATTTGGATAAACAGGAGCAATATATACGAAAATGCCTTCGGCGTTCATCCTTGTAGCCCTCGCGATCGGAAAATAACGTTACGGGCTTCTGTTATCTCACGGAATTTTTTCTCTGCCTCCTGACGAGCAGTCTCTCCCTGTGCTGCAACATGGTCGGGATGATAGCGGAGCGCCATTTGTCGATATGCCTGCCGGACCTCCTCGTCCGTAGCTGTTTCAGGTATACCTAAAGTGCGATAAGCCTCCTGTAACGTAACATCCACGTATGGCTGCCAACTCCGCTCCTGTTTCTGGTAACCAGAGAAATCTTCCGCTGCGCCGCGCCGAAAAAAAATGTGGATGCTAGGGCGTCGGTACATGGAGTCGATAAGCCATCCGAGCAGGAAACCGAAAAATAACCCGCGCCCTCCCCCAAGACGCCAGCCAATAATGGCAAAGATGAATTTAAAACTTAACAAACAGGACATTATCAGAATAATCAGAACATTCAGGACAATCAGAGATTAGAGACAAAGTCTCAATTTTTCTGAGACATCTTCGACGGGAACAATTTGATATTCGCCATCCTTTAACCAGACAATACGACGAGAGGCAATAGGAACACCAATATCCGAGAGCATAAGGGCATAGAGACTCAACTGTATCGTGTAAAGCGACAGATCCTCTTCCGTAAGGTCGGAGAATGGTGGCAGGAGCATTTTGCCATATTTTCGGTTATACTCGCTGGTCAAATTGGCGTTGGTCTTATAATCCAAGATAACAAAGCCTTCGGGCCGTCCGTCGCTGCCATCACAGTAGTAAAGCATGTCGAAAGTTCCGGCAATCTGTTCCCTGAGGTTTCTCTCCTGACAGGCATTCTTTCCGCTGTAAACCATTGCCTCGTTAAGTACCAAATGCATGCTACGCGGCATTTCGTTCATAAACTTGAGTACAGCCTCTTCCTTCGGATGGATTGGTGCCAAGAAACCATACTGCGGCATATACTGCGCCTGTATGGATGGGCAGATGCATTCTGGCATTCCAGCGCGCAAATAGCCGAGGCTCTCACCATAGGCATGTGTTTTGGTACCCAATGTAGTAGCACGGAAAGAGTTCTGCCGCCATTGCTGAATCCAATACTCGGGCGTCTGACCGTGTTTCTCTGCATAACGCGTTGCCTGTCGCCGCTCGTCGAAAGGTTCTCTAACAAAGCGATGAGCCACATTGGAAACAGAAGGCAGCAATTTATCACTCAGAACATAACGGTGGCCGTCCTCATAGAATTCCAAATCCGCAAATTCGCAGAGCACATGTTTGCGCACTTCGATCACTATCTTAGGCTCACCAGCCACAGTGAACATCTTTCTCATTTTTCTTCTTACAACTTATTTACAACTTTCTTACCGTCAATGATGTTTACACCTGCTGTAGGACGCTTAAGACGCTGCCCGGCCAAATTGTAAAGCAGCCCCTCCCCTATAGGGAAATTTGGAAGGGAACCTATTCCGGTTTCATCATCGAAGTTATAAACCTCGACCAATGCCTCGCTATAGGTCGGGCAAAACTCCGAGACCTGAATCACGCCATTACCACCCCCACTACGCGATGTGATAACCCACTTAAAACTCTGATAAGCCTTGGAAGTCTCAGCTGGCAGCAGATAATTATAGGTCGTATAATTCACGTCCTTCAGCTTTGTATCTCGCGTGACTGAGGCGATAATCTCCCAAGAAGTATCGTCCTTGCCGGGATTGCTGTCGGCCGTAGATCCGTAAAGTATCCAGGCTTTAGGGTTGCGACCGGCATAAGAAGCGTTGTCGTTGGCAGTAGTAATCTTATAGCCTGTCACAAAGATGGGCTGAGTAGCATGAAAGATGTTATAGATAGCATTTCCTTCACCACCATTTAAACACCATTTGGAGGAGGTGTTACCATCCAGAATTTTATCGTAGTCCTCGCCTGAGCTGAAACCGGCTGAGCCCTCGTCGGGGATAAAAAAGACATCGGCACTTGCTCTCTCATATTCTTTTGTCTTAGCTTTACCGTAATAAAGTCTATTCATGCTTTGAGCCAAGTTTTCCATATTGCTCTTGCCACTGAGAGGTGCATATATTTCAAGGCTAGACTTCAACATGCGGCCGTCACACACGGCACTGATTTCCTCGGGCGTCATGCCCGAGCGCCAGAAAAACAACTCGCTTATCTCACGGCTACAATTTTCATCGCCAACTGCAACCACCTCTATCTTGGACAGACGCTCTGGTACTTCATCGACTTTTACCTTATCGACATAGAGAATAGTACGACGCTGTGCATAATAGCTCGTCAGGGTGACATTGTGCCAACTATCGTCATTGATAGTTATGGAAGAAGTAACCGTCGAACCGGAAGGAGAAGTGTAGGTGACGGTGCCGTCGGCATTCACACGAACAAATGCTTGCTGCAGGTTGATTGCCTGCGTGAGAGAAACAAGTTGCCCCTCTGTGCCCTTGACGCGAACCGTCACAGTGAATGGATGGACTGTTTCCTCCGGTTCAAAATAGATAGTATTGCCTGCCTCGATAGTCATACTCTTTGTCCTGTCACGAACGGGTTGCGCCTTTCCCGCCTTAATTGCATCGAAAAGCGATGGTACCATCGCATACATGAATTCGGCATGACCAGCTGTATTCTGATGATAGGTGTCGGACACATAGCCATCCGCCCATTGGCCGTTACCCTTGTCGATAGCACCGAGGACATTGGTCGAGGGCACATCCCATTGGTGGATAAGCAGGTTGAGTTGCTTGACGTAACTATAGTCACTCCCATTGTAGTCGCCTCGCGTATAGTTGTTCATCACCATCGGTATCTTGCCGTCGGCACGCACTTTGTTGATAAGTTTAAGCATATTGTCGCGCCATTGATTGAAGACTGCCTGCTGGTTATTTGCCCCGTGAATACCCTCGTTGCCTAGTGAAAGGCCAAAGATGACGTAGCGGCCGAAGTCGCGGATGAGGTCATCATATCGATTCAACAGGTCGGTTGTTGTGTTACCACCGATAGAGACGTTGCTGGTATAGAAAGGCGTCTCACTCCTACCCTCTTTATAGCGGGCAATAAGTTGTTGGCCATAAAGATAGCGATAGCCTTTATAGTCAATAGCGCCCTGACCATTGGCTACTGACGAGCCAAAGACAGAGATACGGTTCTCGTCAATAGGAGCAACAATATTGTAAACCATTCGTTTCATATCGACGGTAATAGTATAGGTGCCCGCATTCTGGTAGATATTCTCTGTGTTCTGTCCCTTCTCCACCTCACCAAGAACGAAGCGTGTAGCTGCACCTTGAAGACGCTTGATAGCAAAGGCATCATTGTTGTTGAGGGCGAAGTACATTGTCTTATCAACCCATTGCTGGGAAGACGTTTCCTGCAATGTCACCTCGCCTTCGAAGACACCATCGCCTTTGTAGGGGATAACGGGGCTGCCCGCACCCATGTTGCCGCACACGTTCATCGTGACGGGAAGGATTGTTACGGTGTTGTTCGCAGCATTGACTGTAATGCGTGCCACACAGCCTTCTGCAACAGAGAAGGGCGTACTGCCTTCTATGCTGAAAGTGCCGTTGCCGTTGTCGGAAAGCGTGACGGACTCTCCATCAGCCGTTCCTGTGAGGCTGAAAGTGCCGGGATCGAGGCGGGCATACGCTTCGTAGAGGTTGCCGCCAATAGGTTTGAAGGTGACATCCTCTGCGTTGCCACTTAGTGTCAACAGACTGAACTCGAGAGGTTCCTCTGGACGTATGCCGCCCTCGTACTCTTCTATTCTCATCGCGCTAATGTGCGCCATACCGAAGACACGCTGGTAAGTGATGATGATATTTCCGCCCTTGTCGGGATAGATGTAGTCACTCTGCAGGATATTGCGCAGGTTGCCGTGATAGCCCTCGCCGCCTATGTCGGAGCCGGAAGTTGTCTGTCCACCTGTCCAAGCACGTTGCCCCTTGATGGTATAAAGGGTGCAACGATTGTCAGTATGATTGCGGGAACCGTAGATAAAGAATCGATAGCAATGGGTTGTATTAAGCTTCGTCAACTTGAAGGAGCGTATGTCGCTGTTATCGATGAATACATAGTCCTCTGTAGCCGTCTTGATAGCGAGATCGCCCAGGTCGTCAGCAGAGGGGTTGTTGTTGCCTCCTGCATCGACACCATTGGTGTAAGTCTTCTCAACCACAACGATCCTGGCACCAATAGAAATGCCTTCGCTATTCTTGACGGAAACTGTTTTGTTGGCAGCGACAGCACTGCTATTGCTCGATCCTGAAGTGATGTTGTTCCAATGGTTGCTATTGATATCGATAGTTGTCGTATGACCGCGAGTATTATTGCTTGTCTCGCCGAAATCGAAATACATCTTCTGCGTAAGCACGAGCTCCTGATTGGGACGCTCCATACCCGACACTTCATCTATCTTCATACAATTAAGATAGGCCATAATGCCTGAGCTCTTCTTGATGATGGTGAGGTCGATGTTTCCGTTGCGGTCGGGGAAGATGAGTTCTGAGGTCAGGACCTTATTGTTGTTGCCGTTGTAGCCGCCATTGCCTATGCCTATGCCGGACATTGCCATCTCGTCCCGCCAACAGTTCTCGCCTGTCAGTTCGAAGAAGGCGGCACGCTCGTCCGTAGCTGTACGCGAACCGAACATATAAAAACGGTAGGCCTTGCTGAGGTCGAGCCCTTTGAAGTGGATAACGCCATAGTCCTGGCCGCCTTCGAGGAAGATGTAGTCTTGCGTTGCACTCTCGATGGCGAGGTCGCCAAGCAGGGCTTCCGATGGTTTCTGCAGACCACCGTTCGTGTAGCCGTTGGTCGAGAAACGCGAAGAGAGCTGCAACTGATAATCGGTAGCCGTGTTGTCCGACGCCACTAGGCTGATTGTCTGCGGATATGCCTTGTCGGGAGCAGCCGTCCCCTTGCCGAAGATGTTGTTCCAATAGTGTCCGTTCTTATCGGCTCCAACAGTCTTATAGCCTTGATTAGCCACGTTGTTCTGACCATAGTCGATGTAGAAGGAGCGCTCCACCGTCTGTGCTCCAGCGCCTAGGATGCTTGTGGATAAAGCAAGTGTCAGCAATATCTGTTTTGCATTCATAAATAGAGAAAATGTATCCTGTTAATAATCTTTTTGGAAGTTAATACTATTCGGAAACACCCAGACATTTGTACTTCTCGCCTGCGGTCTGCGACTGATACTCCGGCGCATAGAGGCAAGTGAGACGTGCTGGAGGGAGAAGGAAAGTGCCAGAGCGGCTAACGAGCCAGTCTTCCTCAATAACGTATGTTCCGCGCGGCAAGCGGTCCATAAAGTATTCGGTGCTGGCATCGTGCATCGCTTGAAAATAACCAAGACCACCTTGCCAGCGATAACCAGATAGTTGTTGGGCAGGTTCGGTTGCTGCAGGTCGCGGAGCACGCAGGCAGACATATTCATAGTCACGGTCGGCGGTAATGGTGTAGCGAACATGGACGCGGTCGCCTTCGCGCAATGAACTCTTGCTCTCCACATCACGACGAATGGTCATACCCTCGCGATGGCTTTCAACCTCCGAAGCTGGCATCTGGTACTGGGCATAAACGGCCCCCCAGGAAAGGCCACCTCCCTGCTCCCCCTTTGGGGAAGTGCCTTGTTGCTCGATGAGAAGCACCTTTGCTTTGTTGATGGATTCAATACGTTCGCGAACATAGCCATAGTCTATATCTGTTTTTTCCAACTTAAACATTTGGTTATCGTAAGTTACCTTGCCGCTCCAAGTTCCCGCAGAAGAGGATTGGGGAATCTGCAGAAGGGCATAGACGGCATCGGCCGACTGTATGGGACGCTCCCATTCCTGTGTCCGCTTCTGAAGGATAAGCCACTCTGTCATCTTGGCAAGCAGGTCAGTTTCCTTCGGCTCGACAGTTCGAACAGCTTCCATGAGATTGACATGTGTCTCGACCTTGCGGTCGATGCTCACGAAACTGCCGCCCGGATAGGCAAGATACGCGCCGTCTTTGTGGCTAAGCAATTCGTGAATGCGCGGCATCAAAGCCTGTGCTTTCTGGAACTCGCCAGACTTCTTCAGCACAATAGCAGCAAGGGCACGTTCCTCTCTATCGAGGTCTTCGGCCTGCTTCTTGAGGAGCGAGAGCAAATAACGCGTATCATCGTTCTCATTACTATTATACATTATATATATATATAGGTAACGGAGGGCGGAGAAGGAGAGAGTGGGCTTCTTCTCCTTGCGGAGTGCCTCGACTTTCTCGTGCATATCCTTCTCAAGGAAGGACATTGCGCGGTCGAGTATCTGACGCTCAGGAACGGGAAGGCCGCCGGTAATGACACTAAGACGCACAAACAATGTGGCTACTTCGGTTGTCATCCATACACTTCCACTCATGCCCGGGAACCAGCCAAACGAACCGTCTGCATGCTGACGCGCAGAGAGAGCCGCGAGCATCGTCATGCGTCTCTGCTCTTGTTCCATTTCGTCGAAGAGCGTAACTAGGCGCTGACGGCTTGCCTTCTGCTGTTTTGCCTCTACCATCCAAGGCGTTTCGTTGAGCAAGATGTCTGCCAACTGTTGGTTCTTGACAAGCGGACTCTCCAAAGCCTGTGAGTTCTCCTCCTCTGCCCAACGTTTGATGACGGTCCGCAAACCTTCATATTTGTGAGCTAGATGGTAGGTTACACTGCCACCATAATAGGCAGAGGCAACCGAAAGAACATCATTATGTGTCGGAGCCGTCAAGGAAGGCAACGCCTGCAAGGCAAGGGTAATGGGTTCCGAGACATGCTCAACAGTCAAAGTCTTATTGACTGCCTGCGGATTGCCGCCTGCAAAAAGTCCGGAAAGGTCCATCCTGAACGTCGTATCACCCTTGAGCATGTAGGTCCTTGTCTCTGTAACGTTCTGCATATCGGACAGGACAGGCAGGTAACGTACCTCGCCGTCGCTGCTGCCTTTGGCTTTGGCTATCCACTGAACAGCAAGGATAGGATGGTCGAGCGTTGCGGTGATGGGCATGTGATAGACAGCCTCCCTGCCCGGCTCGAGGTCGAACTTCACCTTCATTCGCTTGACACCCCACTTGTCTTCGGCACAATAAACATCGAGGATGGCCTCGCCCTTCTGCCTCTTCTCCGAGGCGTTGCGAACGGATGCAGTCAGCGTAGCCTCGTCTCCATTGCGCAAGAATCGCGGCAAAGTCAGTTCCGCCATCAGCTCTTTCCTTGCCACAACGGTCTCCTGCCACGTTGCCGTCATCATGTCTTGGGTGTGTGCCAAGCCGTGAAGATGCCAGGAAGTGAGGCCCTCTGGCAAGGTAAAGTCGATGGAGGTCTGCCCCTTGCTGTCCGTACGAAGCTGCGGATAGAAGAAGGCAAGCTCGGAGAGATTAGAGCGAACATAGGCCTCCAATGCTTCAAAATCTTCTTCTGTTTCTTCTGGAGCACTAACTCCGCGCAGACGCATAGTTGTTCCCTTGCCCAAGGCGTTAGAATTCTTGACAATATCAAGCCCTGCTATCTGTCCTTGGAGAGCTTGGTCAGCAGACTCAAAGCCGAGACCCTCCAATTCTGCCTTCATGAACTTTTGGACAGCGCCTGCATATTCACGAGCTGGAAGTGCTAACGTATTATATACTCTTTCCTCTAATCTGTTAGTTCCCAAACGTGTTCTCTTGCCGCCTCTTGTTACTTGCACGCTCTGGAAGAACTCTTCGTTCCACCCGCCAAACGCATAGCCTTCGTATGGAAGGAAGTACAAAGGCAGCCCCAGCTCGTAATAACTAGCTCGAGTGAAGTCGAAACTTCTTTGATAGAGAGATATATTGCGGTCACAAGCACGATAAATTCCCATACTCATACTGTATGAAGCCAACGCATCTAGCGAAGCATCGTACATTCCCACTATTACATTTGCCGAGGCAGGCTTGCCGTCAGGTCGCGTCAAGGTGAGTTTCCATTGCTCCTTCTGTCCAGGCTGTAAGTGGTCGCGGAATGTGTCCCAATGCATCTTCAAACGTGTGTCGGGCTCTTCCAAACTGAAGTTTAATATCTCATGCGAGCATTCGCCTTCGTGCATAAGCAGCATTGAGACTGAGAGTTGATGGCGGAAGCGCTCTTCATAAGGCACTTCGAGCAGCATCGCCTCGTCCGATAAGTACAGTAACGTATCGCGAACCAAGCCGTTCTCGCCATTCATGATACAATAAACCCATGCTTCCGGCAAGGTCGTACCTACTTGGAAACGAGCAGGCTTGTCATTTGAAATGATACCGCATGGCGTGTAAAGCCACAAATCGTGCTTGCCTATAAGACGCTTGTCGGTAACAGAGAAGATGGTGAAGGAGGCTTTGAACGAGGCCGTATCGCCTTTGACGTCAACCTTTGCAACGAGGTCGTACTGGCCAGACGGCAAGTTGCGAAGCGCTTCGGGAATTGTGTCTCGATTTGCAGGAACGATGAAGTTCTTGACTTCCTTACCATTCTGCGAGAGCATACAAAGCACGTCGCCCTGCACAGGCTTGTCGTTGCTTGCACAAAGGTCAAAGCGCCAAGGCTTAAGCGACTCGAGGTTCTCCTGTTCCGGCACGTCACCTCTCATGCGAAGCGGCGTGCTGCATAGCGTCACACGACTGCTGCCTTGCCGCGTCTCGCCTTCTGGACTGAGCACATCAACCGATAGATGAAGCGTCTGTCCCCATCGCAAATCTTCCTTCGTGAGCTCTTCCGAAACAGGAATACGAATACTGAAACGCCCTTTTTCATCCGTATAAAGGGTGTCGATGTCGTGCGACGCGCTTAGGCTATAACGCTTCCACCACCAGCTTTGCTGCCAATAGTAAGTGCCTGTGACACGGGCATTCGCCACTGGCCACTGGCTATAAGTCAAGGCGCGACCAGTCAGAGTGATACTATCAACAGGTAAGCTGACGGCAGGAACCTCGTCAAACTCCACTTGGAAGGTCGGACGGCGATACTCCTCAACACGAAAACCATAGTAACGATTACCTAATTTAATGTTGTAGCGGCCAGGCAAACTCGCCTCGGGCAACTGCAAGCTGTCCTGTAATGTGCCAAACTCGTCGGTCTTCAAGGTGTGCTTTGCAACCTCCTGACCATTGGCATCAGTAAGAATGAGTTCAAACTCTGCACCCGACTCGACTTGTGGTGCTTGCTCATGACTCTGCGTATAAGCGATTCCGCCTACATAAACCATTTGTCCCGGACGGTAAATACTACGGTCGGTAAAGATTCTTTGTTGGTGCACGAGCTTGTCGTCATATTCACGATTATAAGTCCAACCCAGACTTTCTATATCGGAAGCATTATCCTCGCCTCTCGACAACTGCACAAAGATAGTCTCTCTCTTCTCCTTCGAAACCTCGGCAATTCCTCTGTCGTCGGTCGCCTTTTCTGCAATCAGGGTATATTCTTGCTTCTCCCTCTTAAAGATGGCAACTTTCACGCCCTGTTGCGGTTCGCCGCTCATGGCGTCTGTTACCATCACTCGCACTTTGCCATCGGGCATTGTGGTTGACATGAAAGTGAGTGCCGATACGTCAAAGAGGACAATCTGAGGAGCAGCCTTCTCCTCCAACTTCTCCTTTGTGGTGCCGTCTAAGACAAAAGCGTAGCTCCCGAAACCTGGGGAGTGCCACTTCAACGTGTCTCGTTTTATATCTAGCATCGTCACACCAGTCATCTTGATGGGCAAAGTCTCGAGGAGTGAACCGTTACGCTTCACTTGCTCAATCCTTATGCCATCCTTTTCCTCATCGCTAAATTCAAAGCCCTTCGGCAAACGATAAACGGCAAGGCTTCCCGTTTGCATATTCTTGATTTTGAGAGGAATGTCGTAATCCTTATCGGGGTAGTACATATCACGGAAACGTCCTGAGAGTTTCGGGTAGCGCAATGAGGCAAGTTGGTTTTTTATTTCGTTTACCTCACGACTCATGGGATAACGCTTCAAAGCCGCTTCCAACAAATCATATCTTTCCTGGTCTTCCTTGCCTGAAAGGGAAGCAAGTCGCAAATAGACCTGTGCACAAGCAGGCAAATCGGCATATTCATCTCGCAAACGAAGCAAGACATCTTCCTCTCCTTCATGGTTATCCTTTTCAGAGAGAGAGTCGAGGCGGAGCATCAATGCCGCTTCGCGAAGGCCGTGCCGACGATAGACATCGATGATGTCACCGTAGGTGGGAGCAGAACCTTGCTTTCCATCCTCAGGAAGATCCTGCTGATAAGCTTGCCAAATGACATGCAGCAAGTCGTTCCCAAAGATACCGTCATCCTTGCCGTCTTCTGTCAAAGGCTTCGAAGAGGACAGTTTGATGACGTGAAGCGCCTCGACATCCTGCATCGCTTTTGCATAATAATTGGATGCCCACTTGATGTATTCCGAGCGACTCCACTCCTGGATGCTGTCAGGATGGCTCGTTGTCTTACTGTCAAATTGCTGCGTACGCCAAGCATTATTGCAGAGCAAATGACCCATTGCGGCACAATAGATGTTCTGAGCCGTCGGGTCTTTCTCCGCGAGCATCTCGGCCTTGAGGTTGCGCCAGTCATGGAAGAAACTATCGGGCGTGATGTCTTCCCGCTTCTGATTCTCTTTTAAGACAGCCGCCAGACGCTTTGCCGCCCTTTGAGTCGCATTGCTTTTGTCCTTGTCGCTTTGCAGGATGCCTTGCCAGACGGCCCGTTGCAGGTCGCCCTGCTCATTGTCGTCGGCATACTCCCAATACATCGCGCCTCGCAAGCCTTGCTCCTTGATGTAAGCACATTTCACGGCAATAGAGCTCGGGCTTTCATAGCCAATCGCAAACTCGCCTTTTTCATCGGCCAGATAGGGTGCCTTCCCAACATTGTCCCACTTCTCTTTCAGCTTCTGCTTGTTGATATCAGCATACTTCATGTACACGCCGCTCTTGCCTCTTCCATAGAAAGGCATACCCAACACTATCTTGCCACTGGGCACACCAGCCTTGCGATGAGCCTCCACAGCCTCAGAAGCGCAGTTCCAGCCGACATGCTTCGAACGGTAGAGCGCAGCATGGTGCTTGGGTGCACTGCCCATATCGTAGGCCATCACATTCACCAGGTCCAAATACTGTACACAGCTGCGGAAGTCGATGTATTGTGCACTTCCGACACTCGCAAGAGTCAGCCATAGCTTCTTTCCCAAGGCTTGACGGAGGTCACGCATAAGCAAAGTGAAGTTCTCAGTATCCTGCGGCGACGAGCTGATGCCGGCACTGTTCTGCGTGGGATACTCCCAATCGATGTCGATACCGTCCAGCCCAAACTCGTTGCAAACGCGGCGACAATCTGCGGCAAAGGCACGGCGGTTCTCATCGGAAGCCGCCATTTCGCTGAAACGTCCACTGCCCCACCCGCCTATACTGAGCATGACACGCAGGCTGGGCTGTTGCCGTTTGAGGCTGACAAGGTCGCGCAATCGTTGCTCATTATCGATACGCACGCCGTTGAACTGCGCGTTCACATGCCCAAAGGCATAGTTAATATGCGTCATGACGGTAGGATCTGGCACCACTTGAGTCCACGAAGTCACATAAGCCACAACCACCGGCTCAGCCTTTTTACCGGCCTGAGCACTGAAACAACTGCACATCAGAACAAACAGAACAACGATCTTCTTCATCACCTATCAATTTTTCACTTTTAATGTTTCGCTTTAAATTTTCAACTGGCACTCTCCACCTGAGGGGAGCGGAGAGGGGGCTATATCTCCTCGAGCAGAGCCTTGAGGAACACCCAAAACTTTGCTACGCTGGGGATGTTGCAACGTTCGTCGGGCGTGTGAGGACTACGCAATGTAGGACCGAAGCTGACGAGATCCATATTGGGATAGACACCGCCGATGATGCTGCACTCCAGGCCTGCATGGCAGACTTCCACCTTTGCTTCTTCGTTCAGGACACGGCGATAGACCTCGACCATCTTTGCTACGATGGGGCTGTCGAAGTTAGGTTGCCAAGCGCCATAGTTGCCGCCGTACTCCACCTTCATGCCTGCCATCGAAAAGCAACTCTCCTGCATCTCCTGGATATACTCCATCATGGTCTCGCTACTTGAACGAGCCAAGATAAGGATGCTTGCATCGCCACCACCAATGGTGATAATACCCAGATTGGAACTGGTCTCAACAACAGCAGGAATGCTGGGAATGTTGCGAAGTACGCCGTCATGACAAGCCATGATGGCATCGACCAAGTTGTCCTGTATCTCTTCCGGAACGCGACCTGCCGGCATTGCCGTGGTCTCAACGGACATTGTAATGCCGTCCTCCACGCCGCGAAACTCATCGTTAAAGATATCCTGACAGTATTGGGCCAGCTCGCAAAAATCATCATAATTCTCCAAGGGAACAGCCAGTACAACGGTAGCCGTACGGGGAATAGCGTTACGCATGTTACCGCCCTGCCATAAGCAGAGACGCGCTTCGTCGTCGGCAATAGCCTGACGCACAAAACGAGCCATGAGTTTGTTGGCATTGGCACGGCCTTCGTTAATTTCCAATCCGCTGTGACCCCCCCGAAGACCTTTGAGCGATACTTTGACGGCAATATCTCCTTCCTCGAGTGCCACCTCTTTATACTGCATCGTAGCACTGATGTTAACACCGCCAGCCGAACCAATGACAAATTCGCCCATCGTCTCATTATCGATGTTGAGAAGGATGTCGCCCCTCAATGTGTCGGCAGAAAGGTGGTTGACACCATACATGCAAGTCTCTTCATCTGCCGTGATAAGGGCTTCCAAAGGACCGTGCTTAATGTCCGAACTCTCCATAACAGCCATGATGGCTGCCACGCCGATGCCGTCGTCGCTGCCTAACGTGGTGCCCTTTGCCTTTACCCAATCGCCGTCGATGTAGGACTCGATGGGATCTGTCTCGAAGTTATGAACACTCTCATCCACCTTCTGCGGCACCATATCCATGTGAGCTTGAAGCACTGCACATGGGTGGTTCTCCTTGCCTGGAGTGGCAGGCTTCCGCATAACGATGTTCCCGGCATTATCCTTGAAGGCTTCGATGCCGTGCTCCTTTGCCCAGTTGAGCAAGAATTGTTGTACTTTCTCAAGATGTCCGCTGGGACGAGGCACTTGGGTCAAAAGATAGAAATTCTTCCAAATAATCTGTGGGTCTAGTTCTTTGATTAGTGTTGTCATATCATTTACTTTTTATTGTTAATATCTAATACGTGTATTTTGTGTATTTGCGAAGTCAAAAGTACGACAATTTTATGAATTATGGATTATGAATTATGAATTATTTGAGTTTTTTATCATAACTTTGCACATTAATTTAATATACACGCAATATACACGCGCATAATGAGCCTACTCACAGACCTGCATGAACTCTTGTTGCCGCGCCTCTGTCCTGTTTGCGGGAAACTGCTGATGAAAGGAGAAGATGTGGTGTGTGCATTCTGCGCTTTGGGGTTACCGCGCTTTCCTATCTTAAGACTTGATGACAACCATCTTTTGCGCATGCTTTGGAATAAGGCCGAGGTACAGCGCGCCTTCACGTTCCTTAGCTACAATCACGAATCGCCCTACCATAACCTCATCATCAGCATCAAGTTCCATGGCCGAAGCGATTTGGCTGTTAAGTTGGGCCAATGGGCAGCGACAGAGGCGATGAAACATGGCTTTTGGAGCGAGGCAGATGCGTTGGTACCAGTACCGCTGACGCGCTGGCGACAGTGGCAACGTGGTTATAACCAGGCGGAGATGCTTGCGCGAGGAATGGCCGAAGTAACAGGACTGCCTGTGCTAAACCTACTCAAGCGTATAAAAAACAGAACGCCGCAATCACGTCTCAAGGGCGAGATGCGTTTGAAAAATGTCGATAACATATATCGTGCAAACATTCCCGATGCCTGGCACGGGAAAACTTTGGTGTTAGTAGATGATGTTATGACGACCGGAGCCACATTGGGCAACTGTGCCCAAGCATTAAGTGATGCAGACAAAAATGCAGAAATATGCATCTTTCCGCTGACTTATGCAGGATAATGTAGCAAAATGCGGCACTTTCTTAATTTTCTCTTTCAAAAAGTTGCAGGAATGTGTATTTTTCTGTACTTTTGCACCCGGATAACAAAAGAACCAACAAATTTATAAAACAATTTATGGACGCAAAAAAAGTCTTGGAAGATCTGAAAAAACGCTTCCCCAATGAACCCGAGTATCATCAAGCAGTAGAAGAGGTGCTGGGCACTATCGAAGAAGAGTACAACAAGCACCCCGAGTTTGAGAAGGTAAACCTCATTGAACGCCTCTGCATTCCCGACCGTGTATATCAGTTCCGTGTTACATGGATGGACGACAAGGGACAGATTCAAACCAACATGGGTTACCGCATTCAGCACAACAACGCTATTGGCCCGTACAAAGGCGGTATCCGTTTTCACAGCAGTGTGAACCTTGGTATCCTGAAGTTCCTGGCCTTCGAGCAGACATTCAAGAACAGTCTCACCACATTGCCTATGGGTGGTGGAAAAGGTGGCTCCGACTTCAGCCCCCGCGGTAAGAGCAATGCCGAAGTAATGCGCTTCTGCCAAGCCTTCATGCTGGAGCTGACGCGCCATATCGGTCCCGACACTGACGTTCCAGCCGGTGACATCGGTGTAGGCGGCCGTGAGGTTGGCTACATGTTCGGCATGTACAAAAAGTTGACTCGCGAATATAGCGGCGTACTGACAGGCAAAGGTCTAGAGTTTGGCGGTTCACTGATTCGTCCCGAGGCAACCGGTTACGGCACAGTATATTTCCTTCGCGCCATGCTAAAGACAAAGGGCGAGACCGTAGAGGGCAAGAAGGTGCTCATCTCCGGCGCCGGCAACGTAGCTCAGTATGCTGCCGAGAAGGTACTGCAGTTGGGTGGCAAGGTGATGACCATGAGCGACAGCGACGGTTACATCTACGATCCCGATGGCATCGACCGTGAGAAGCTCGACTACATCATGGAATTGAAGCAGGTTTATCGCGGACGTATTAAGGAATATGTTGACAAGTATCCCACAGCCAAGTACGTGGGTGACGGTGCAAAGCCCTGGTACGAGAAAGCCGACATCGCCCTGCCTTGTGCAACTCAGAATGAATTGAACGAGGAGCAGGCTAAAGCTCTTGTCGCAAATGGATGCATCGCCGTTGCAGAAGGTGCTAACATGCCTTCTACCCCAGGTGCCATTCGCGTCTTCCAGGAGGCCAAGATTCTTTACTCTCCCGGTAAGGCCAGCAACGCCGGCGGTGTTTCCGTCAGCGGACTCGAGATGTCACAGAACAGCGAGCGTCTCAGCTGGAGTGCAGAGGAGGTGGATGCCAAGTTGCTCTGGATTATGGAGAACATCCATGAGAACTGCGTGAAGTACGGCACACAGCCCGACGGCTATGTCAACTACGTGAAGGGCGCTAACGTCGCCGGCTTCATGAAGGTTGCCAAAGCTATGATGGCTCAGGGAATCGTCTAAGCCATCAAAGGTTCTTTTTTGAATGGCTCAAGGAATTGTTTAAAGCCCCCTCCCCTAGGGGAGTGCAAAATCACAAGAAATAGGCCCGCCCGTGGAAGCATAGGCGGGCCCATTTTATTTCTTCTGGTGAACCCAACCGTCGGAACCTATTTCCAGACGGGAAAGGACAGCCTTGCGGCCCTCCTCGTAACGATCCTGATAGTAGGCATGACAGAGGTAGTACATCTCTCCTTGAGGTGTCCGGACCATCGTGCCATGCCCACAACTCTGCATATCATCATGTCCCTCCAGAATTGGATTCTTCTCGTACTTTTCCCAAGGCCCTTGCAGGGAATGGCTGCGAGCCACACTGACAGCATAGTCGCTCTTCGGCGAACAGCAGTCGCGAATGGAATAGAGAATGTACCACCAATCGCCCTGTCGGAAAACGCACTGCCCTTCCATCCCCTGCCGCTCGTCGTCGCGCAGCAACATGAACGGTTCGCCCTGCAGATGTAAGCCGTCAGGGGAAAGACGCTGACAGAGCAATTCAATGGGACGTTTGCTCGGGTCAAGTCCATAAGCCTTCCACGTGATGTAAAGTTGCTCACCGTCACGGAAGGCGAAAGCGTCGATGGCCTCGTTGGTTGTGCGGACAAGAGGGCCAAAATCCTTGAATTTCCCCTCGGGACCGTCCGCCATCGCCACTCCGATACAGCTTGTTCCGTTACTCTTCTGGCGAGCTGTATAGTAACACATCGTCCTGCCGCAGAGGTCGAATAGTTCTGGTGCCCAGAAACTGCCATTGGTCCACTCCGGCCATTGGTCGAAGATGTAGCCCATCGGTTCCCATGTCTGCAAGTCTTTAGAGCGGAAACGCGGATATGCCTGAGGCTTATTGCCAGACGTAGCAGCGGCATAGTAAATGTCTCCCACACGGATGACCGAGGGATCCGGTGCATCGGCATCAATAACGGGATTCTGGATTGAGGAGGGAATAGTAGGATAGACTATCTCAGGTCCTTTCTTTGTCCATTTCAGGGGAACACTGGTGAGTAGCCAATGCCTGCCATGCGTATTGTTTCCCTGATAGAAGAGGTGAGTCTGCCCCTCTTTGTCGCGATAGACACAGGGATGCCCGCTTTCGCTTTCATTCCATTCGCCAGGCAATCCATTTGTCAAGAACGGCTTGTCGGAACAACGCTGCCAATTGATGCCGTCCTTGCTGACAGCTAGGCCTATTTGCTGCGGACAGTTGTTGTAATTGGCAGCATAGAACATATAAAGTTTGCCTTTGTTCTCTATGACAGTTGCACCTTCTGTGCACTTTCCTTCCCAAGACAGTTCAGGTTGCAGGATGGGAGCATCTGCAGCCATAGTCCAGTCACTGCGACGGAAATCTGTACCGAGCGGAGCAGTAGCCACGCCGAGCAGTTGTCGCTCAAATTGTGGGTCGCGTGTAGCGAAATAGAGGAAATACTTACCCCGGAAGAGGGTGACCTCAGCATCGATAGCCCGTCCGCAGTTCCATTCTCCTGTAGGTCGGAAGATGGGGTTTGTGATGTCGCGTACGAAAGTGAGCCCGTCCGTACTCCAGGCATGACAGATGGCATCGGTGCGGCCACCGCCGTATGTCTGGTAGAAAAGGTGTATGGTATCGCCTCGCACAATGGCACCCGGAGCACAAAGTCCCTTTGCCTCGTAGTCGGCCTGTGGTGTTATCTCGCCAATCCGCTGCCAACCACGAAGGTCCTGGCTCTCGGCAATACCAATATTCCAACCTTCCCAATCCCTACTGTCATGCGGCGGTATGCTGTAGTACATCAGGTAACGTCCACCATAAAAGACAACTATAGGGTCTTTGGCAAAGAGCGTGCCTGTTCGTGTTCCATCGCCATAAATGAATTCGTAGGCACCAGAATGTGTGCTGACGAGCAGGAGCAGTGCCAGCAGAGGATGTCGCAGGTATTTCATTTGTTTCTGACAAATAGTATCTTAAGGAAGACTGAAAGAAAAACTTGAGTGCTTGCAAAATTACAAAATAATTCTTAATTCTTAATTCCTAATTCTTAATTTCTTTGTATCTTTGCCGAAAATTGCACAGATGTCCAAGCACTTGTTCCTCTTTGTTCTCCTGATGGCAACGCTCCCGGTGCTCGCCACCAGAAAATCTGTGCCCGAACTGCACTTGACGATTCCCAGTGCCCTGACCGACAGCGCGAAGCAGGAGAACCGGTACTGGACCGTGAAGCGGGACCTTTCGTTGACCAGCGTCCCCTACCTCACCCTGGGTCTCGTGGCTCATGCTATCAAGCGCGATGTACGCAAAATCAACCATGACATCAACTGGGGGTTCCACAATAAGGTCGATGACTACCTGCAATTCGCTCCGTTGGCCCTCACTTATGGTCTGAAAGCTACCGGCTACCAAGGACGCTCACAATGGGGACGCCTCCTGACGAGTAACGCTTTCTCTGCCGTCATCATGGCTGCAATGGTCAACGGTCTGAAATACTCCGTCCGCGACACGAGACCCGACGGCACGGCCGACAACTCCTTCCCGTCCGGGCATACTGCCACGGCCTTTATGGCTGCCACCATCCTGCACAAGGAATACGGCCTGACACGCAGTCTCTGGTACAGCGTGTGCGGCTACTCCGTCGCGACAGGCATCGGTGCTTTTCGCGTTATGAACAACCGACACTGGGTGAGTGACGTCTTGGTGGGAGCCGGCATCGGTATCCTCTCTACGGAACTGGGATACGCCATCTCCGACATTATCTTCAAGGACAAATACACGATGCGTCGCGAGATGGAGAACCTGAACGACGTGAGCGAGCACCCATCGTTTTTCTCGTTGCAGGCGGGCATTGGCATCATGCTGGGAAAGCGCGATGTGCCGCAGGAACTGACTGCAATTGGCGGACCAAGCCGCATCAAGCACGGGCTGAGTACAGTGATAGCGGCAGAAGCAGCCTATTTCCTAAATCCCTACATGGGCCTCGGCTTGCGGGCGCGCATCAACAGTACTGCTGTCATGCCGAGTTGGGAAGGCGGAAGCGATGTCTGGACCTCGGGCATGATGCACTTCAACCCCGCAACCAACAGCTTTGAGCATCCCAATCCCCTTGATGTAAATTACAAGCGTAGCGACGAGACGCGCACCGACCAGTTGTCAAGCTTCGACGTCATGGGTGGCATCTACGGGCAATTGCCCTTGAGCAAACGTATGAGCCTGGGAACAAAAGCGCTCTTTGGCCGTCGCCACTCAGGCGACGTCTGGTTCTGGGCCGACAAATCTGGCAAGCATCATACCGAAAACGAGGATTATACGCAGACCATCCTGGCGGAGATGACTACCAAGAAGAGCGACATTAACACTTACGACCGCGTGAAATCATTCGAAATGGAGGGAGACAACAGCTTCATCTTCGGTACAAGCATCAATTTCTCCTATGCACTGAAGCACAACATCGTATGGCGCGTCTTCGTCGACTATGATTTCACCCGCGCCAACTACAACTACAATTACTATAGCTTCAGCCTTGCAGAGGAAGCCAACAACATCTTGAACCCAGGCGGAAATATTGCGGCATGGCGCAAGACAGCCAGCGGTAGCCTCCGACGCAAAGTGCACCAGATAACTCCCGGGTTCGCCGTTTGCTTCAGTTTCTGATTAGTAAGATTCTTCCTCGCTGGGAAAGTCCTGAGCCTTGACGTCGGTGATGTACTGGCCCACGGCATCGGTGATAACGGTGGAAAGGTCGGCATAGCGGCGAAGGAACTTGGGCGAAAAGCCTTTCGTCATGCCCAGCATGTCGTGGACCACCAGCACCTGTCCATCAGCCTGTCCGGCTCCGATGCCTATGACGGGCACCTTTACCAGCTCGCAAACTTTCTTTGTCAGCGCAGCGGGAATCTTCTCCAATACAATAGCGAAGCATCCCATCTCACTGAGTAGCTTGGCATCATTGAGCAACTTCTCGGCCTCGGCCTCTTCCTTGGCGCGAACTGCGTAGGTACCGAACTTGTTGATGCTCTGAGGCGTCAAGCCCAGATGTCCCATCACGGGAATACCGGCATCGAGGATGGCACGGATAGTTTCCTGAATCTCTATGCCGCCTTCCAGTTTGAGTGCGTCACAACCGCTTTCCTGCATGATGCGGATAGCATTCTTCACGCCTTCGGTAGCGTTGACCTGATAAGTGCCGAAGGGCATGTCGCACACGACAAGAGCGCGCTTCACACCGCGAACCACACTACTGGCATGGTAAATCATCTGGTCGAGTGTGATGGGCAGTGTGGTCATATTGCCGGCCATCACATTGCTGGCGCTGTCGCCTACAAGGATAATGTCGATACCAGCCTGGTCGACAATCTGAGCCATCGTATAATCGTAGGATGTCAGCATTGCTATCTGCTGCCCCTGCTCCTTCATTTCTATAAGACGGTGAGTGGTCACCTTGCGTGTGTCGCTTACTAAATATCCGGACATAGTCTTAGTTAAGAGTTATGAGTTCATAGTTAAGTAAAATCGTGCAAAAGTACAAAAAAAAAATGAATAGTGAATTATGAATTATGAATTATTTCGTACCTTTGTACGAAATCAAACGCTTCATGGAGCAATCTCTCACTATCTACAAGGCATCGGCAGGTTCGGGAAAGACTTTCGCCTTGGCTGTGGAATACATTCTGCAATTGCTGCCGATGCATGCCGAACACGAGTTCGAGCATACGCTGGCCGTGACCTTCACCAACAAGGCGACGGCCGAGATGAAGAGTCGCATCCTGGAAACACTCTACGGCCTGAAGATGGGCCTGGAGGAGACGCAGCCCTACATGGATGCTATCGTGAAACGTCTGAAAAAAATCGGCACTCCAATCCCCGAGAAACAGATCAGAGAGCAGGCTGGCAAAGCACTCACCGCCATCCTGCACGACTACTCGCACTTCCGCGTAGAGACGATAGACTCCTTCTTCCAAAGCATCTTGCGCAATATGGCACGCGAGCTGGGACTGGCCGCAAACCTTCAGGTCGAACTCTCGCATGATGAGGTGATAGAAAGCGCCGTGGACAGCCTTATCGAGACGATGGACTCACAGCCGGAAGTGAAGCGGTGGGTGATGGACTATGTCCGCGAACAACTGGACAGCGGGGACAAGTGGGACATCATCGGTCCGCTCAAGGCTTTCGCCGGCAATATCTTCCGCGAGGAATACCAACGCCGCAGCAAGGAGGAACTGGAGCGCATCAGCGATGCCGATATAGTGAATGCCTTTAAGCGCAAGATGCTAGCCATCCGCAAGGACGCCGAGGAGGAAGTTCAGCAAGCTGTAGATGACGTGATTAGACAGATAGAGGACAGCCCCTATGGTTTTGACGGCATCAGCTATGGAAAGAATCTTCGCTCGTTCCTCCTGAAAGCGAGGGCAATGGAGAGCGAAGGACCAACGAAGACGATCCAAGAACAGGCGGAAGGAAGTAAGGAACTACTTAATTCAAAATACAGGAGCCTAAATCCCGAGGGATGCCCCCTAAAGGAGGTTAGGGGGTCTCTGTCCGAGCTGCTTGCTCTCTATGCCGAGCGGCGCAAGGAATATCTCTCCGCAACTTTGGCTCTTCGGCATCTTGGCCCGCTCCGTCTCCTTGTATATATAGATGAGCGCGCACGAGAGATAGAGGGCGATGCCGGACGCTTCACCCTCAGTTCCACACCGGCTTTGCTCAGCAAGATGATCGAGGGCAGTGATGCGCCTTTCATTTTCGAAAAGACCGGAACCTTCATCAACAACGTGATGATCGATGAGTTCCAGGACACGAGTCGCATGCAGTGGGAGAACTTCAAGAAGCTGCTCTTCGAGAAACTCGCCTCTGGAGGCAAGGGGTTATTGGTAGGCGACATCAAACAGAGCATCTACCGATGGCGCAACGGAGACTGGAAGATTCTCTACGGCATCGAGCAGGAGAAGGAGTTGCAACGCTTCCACATCCATCCCGAGCCGCTCGACATCAACCATCGCAGCCATCAGGTCATCGTGGATTTCAACAACGCCTTCTTCCCGATAGCAGCTGAAAAGCTCGATGCCGTAAAACCCGATGCGGACATTAAGCTGAAGAAAATCTATGATGATGTCAAGCAGCAGAAGAAGAAGGAAGACGGGCAAGGGTTTGTCCATATAGAGCTTTATAAAGACCAAGTGGAGAGAGAGCAGGAGATTTGCGACATGGCTGCCCAGATACGCCAGCTTCAGGCTGGCGGACTCGACCCGAGCGAGATTGCCATCCTCATCCGCACGAATGTGATGGCCCAACAGCTCGTTGAAGGTTTCAGCCAGTTTGCTCCGGACATCCGCCTCGTCAGCGACGAAGCATTCCTGCTCGAAGCGTCCGTCAGCGTCCAGATGATTGTGGCGGCAATGCGCCTGCTCATCGACAAGCACCACACAGACGGCATCTCCGAGAAGTACCTGATGCTGCACTATCGGCGGGATGTTCTGGGAGAAACCGACACATCCCTGCAGAGTATCGCCCTGCAAGAAGCAGAACAGGTCTTGCCCGAGGAGTTCACCGCACATCGCGAGGAATTGTTGCAGCTGCCGCTCTATCTGTTGGCAGAACGTCTCTGGCGCATCTTCTCGCTGGGTAACATTACCGGGGAGGATGTCTATGTGCTCACCTTCATGGACGAGCTGCAGAACCATCTGCGCAGTGCCGGAGCGCCAGACATCCAGACGTTCCTCACGGCATGGGACGAGAAGCTCCGGAGCCGTGCCGTCCCGGGCTCGGCAATAGCAGGCGTCCGCATCCTCACCATCCACAAGTCGAAGGGACTGGAGTTCCATACCGTCCTTCTGCCATTCAGTCATTGGCAAATAGAGAGCGACCGTATGGGAGACGTCCTTTGGTGCGAGACCGACGTCGCGCCCTATAATGAACTTGGGGCCCTACCCATCTCCACCTATTCGCGGGACGTCAGGACTTCTGTCTTTGCTCCCGATTACGAGCAGGAGCATCTGGAGCGGCGCGTGGATGCACTCGACACGCTCTACGTAGCATTCACCAGAGCCACCGCCAATCTCTATGTTTGGGGTAAGACAAAGCCTGCCGACAAGATAAAGAACATCACGACTGCTGCCGACCTCATCTACGTGACGCTTCGCACCAATGAGAATGATACGGACGAGGAAAGTTTCATGTATGAAGTGGGATGCCCACTCTCTGCCTTTGCCCCCGAGGGAAAAAGCGGGGAGAAGCCCAATCGCCTTCGCCTTGAACATCATTCCGCAGATGCCCTCGACGTGAGGGTCGTCACTCGGAATCCTATGCTCTACTTCCTGCAGAGCAACCAATCGCAAGACTATTTGGAACACCTCAAAGAAGAGGAAGAAGGGCAAGATGTGCAGCCACTCAAACTCTCTCAACGCGAAATAGGCAAGCGGATGCACGAAGTGCTCAGCCGCATCGACGATGTCAGTCAGTTCGATGAGGTGCTCAATAAGGCTCGCGAGGAAGGCATCATCGACGAGGGCGAGGACTGGGAAGCCATCACCGCCCGCATCAAGGCAGGGTTCCGCGACCCACTTGTCGCCTCGTGGTTCAACGCAGAGAACATCGTCTATAATGAATGCAACATTGCCGGCATCAACAAGGAAGGACAGCCGGATGTCCTTCGACCCGACAGAGTCGTGATAAACGGCAAGAACATTACGGTTATCGACTATAAATTCGGACATCCCAGCCGTCACTACTACGACCAGGTCAAAGACTATATGGGCCTGATGAAGCAAATGTATCCGGATCACGAGGTGAAAGGCTACCTCTGGTACATCATGGGCAAAGGACCAGTGAAAGTGAAAAGTGAAAAGTGAAGAATTTGCTACCGCACTGATAATTGTCAATTGTCAATTATGAATTATGAATTCCTTTCTTAGTCTCATAGCAGCGGATATGCTGGCGCACTTCACGAACGACATGCGCGACGTGACGGTGGTCTTCCCGGGCAAACGAGCCGGGATGTTCCTGAGCCGTGAACTGGCGCTCCTGAGCGACAAGCCGGTTTGGGCACCCAACTACTGCATGATGGGCGACCTCTTCCAGACACTCACGCCGCTCCAGGTGGCCGACCCTCTGGAATGCATCCTCCAGCTGTACAGCGTCATGCAGGACGTGCTCGGGGCTGACTACACCGAGACGCTCGACGAGTTCTGGAGCTGGGGGGAGGTGCTGATGGCGGACTTCGACGACATCGACAAGCATCTGGCCAGCGCGCAGGCCATCTTCACCAACATCGCCGACCAGGAACGCCTCAAGAACCTGGACTACCTCGATGACAACCAGCGCGAAACGCTGAAGCGCTTCTTCGGACGTTTCTCCCTGGACAGCAGCACCAGGCTGCAGGAGAAGTTCCTGCACACCTGGAGCCACATGTTCGAGATATACACGCTGTTGCACGAACGGATGCTTGCCGAGGGCAAGCTCTGGGAGGGCGCACTCTTCCGTCATGTCACGGAGCAGATGCAGTCCGACGAAGTCCTCGTCCAGAAGCTTCTCGAGGGCAAGCGCGCCATCGTCTTTGCGGGCTTCAACGTGCTGAACAGCGTGGAGCACGCCATGATGAGCAGCATCCAGCGCGAGGGCAAGGCGCGGTTCTACTGGGATTATGATATCTACTACTGCGACCCGAAGACGGACTGCGAGGCCGGTTTCTTCATGAAGCAGAACCTGCGCGACTTCCCCAGCGCCATCAGCGACGCAGAGCCCTTCGACAACTTCAGCCGTCTCCGCGACGTGA
>Ga0310690_10000598_pt1 | contig 74020 bp, 47 predicted proteins | sample AusTroGonzalo_MG_2_FD_207661 | JGI IMG/M metagenome (GOLD analysis project Ga0310690, IMG submission 207661) | Bovine rumen microbial communities from tropical cattle in Woodstock, Queensland, Australia - Gonzalo_04 (v2) (version 2) | ecosystem: Host-associated > Mammals > Digestive system >...
CCATATTGTCGGGCGTTTGCTCCACTTGCTTGCGGAACAGAGAGACGATGGTCTGGGTGTCGTCGTAGGGTACATCGGTTTGGTTGAAGCTGTCGAGGATGGCGGTCTGTTCGGCATCCAACAGCGATACTTGCTGCAACTTCATCTCCGGCTGGCGGATGAAAGCCTCCACCGCGTTGCCGACCGATTGGGCCAAATGCTGCATCAGGTCGCGGCTGTAGCGGCCGTTGTCGTATTGTATGCAGACGCAGGGCTTGCCCGTCTCGTCATTGATGATGTAGAAGGCGATGCGGAACTTCGGCACATCCAACTCAAGGTTCTCAACCTCAAGCGTTTGGCCTTTGCAAACATAATTGCTGACCACACCCACTTGATAGGCGAACATGATTTCAGCGGAAAGGTCGTAGTCATTGGCGATTTGCGCGAAGGGGTAGTATTCGTGCCTCAAGGTCTCATCGAAATTCTTGCTGGTCTCGTTCAGGAACTCCATCACGCTTTGTTCACCGATGTTGGCGCTCAAAGCCAAGGTGTTGACAAACATGCCGATGGTGTTGCTGATGCGGAGGTCGGAACGCCCGTTGCTGATAGTGGTGATGCAGAGTTGCTCGTTGTTGGTGAAGCGCGAAAGTGCGTAGAAGGTAGCGGCCAGGGTAAGGTGTGCCGGCGAGAGGTTGTGCTGACGGCAGAAACGTTCCACCGCATCGAAATCCAACTGGCTGATGGCCGTTTCAGTGGTGCCTTGCTCTTTGGGATTGGTCAGGTCTGACGGCACCTCGGTCACGCCTTCCACTTTGCCCAATCGTTCTTGGAAGAAGTCTTTGGCGGCAGCGTGTTCTGCGCTGCTCTCGGCAGCTTTCTCGGCTGCAACGAAATCAGCGTAACTATAGGCTTCGGCTTCAATCTGTTTGCCATTCATCAAGTCGCACAACTGGTTCATGAATAGGTCGAAGGAGCCACCGTCGAAGACAAGGTGATGCACATCGTGCAGAAGATAAACCCACTGCTCGGTGGTCACGATTTCCATGCGGTAAAGCGGCCCTTGCCTCAAGTTGAACGGTTTGACGAACTCACGCTTGTACTGCTCCATCTCCGCCTCACTATGCTGACTTTGTACGATTTCGACAGGTTGATCCAAATCGACAATTTGGATAATTTCCGAACCCGCACTTCCGAAATGCGCCCGCATCTGCGGATGCGCCTTGATGACGGTCTCCACAGCCTGGGCAAGCAAGGTAGTGTCGGTATCCTTGGGGAAACGAATCAACGAGGGGATATTATACAGGGTGGACTCGGGCTGCTTCATGCACTCCACATAAACGCCCATCTGCGCGTACGACAGCGGAATGTTGCTCATGTCGGCGTGTACCTCCTCGGCAGCCTCCTGTTTCACCACCTCTCCGCTCAGTATCTTGGTCAGAATCTCGTTTTCTATGCTTTGGATGGTGCCCGTCTTGGCCAATGACTTGGAGTCCAAGGTCACGCCAAAACGCTTGTTGATTTGGACTGCCAACTTGATGGCCATGATGGAGGTGAGACCGGCATAGCCCAATACGGTGGTCAAGCCAAAGTCTTCGTTGCCTATGATTTCTGCGATGAGGTCATGGAGTTCCTGCTCCAATATATTCATCGGCACATGGACATCGTCTTGTGCGGAAGTGCCAGCTGGCTTCTCGGGTTTCGGCAGGGCCTTCTTGTCCACCTTCTGGTTTTGATTGAGCGGGATGCGCTCAATCTGCATCGTCACGGCAGGCACCATGTAGGGCGGTTTTTCATCCATAATGAAGCTGTTCAACGCCTTGATGTCAACGGTTTCATCGGAAACGATGTAGGCGGCGATGAACTTGCCACCATTAGGTTCATCGAAGGCTTGAACCGTCACATCTTTGATACCAGGGAACTGGCGAATCACAGCTTCCACTTCTTTCAGTTCAACGCGGAAGCCACGGATTTTCACCTGACCGTCCTTGCGCCCCACAAACTCAATGTCGCCCGAAGGCAGATAGCGCACGATGTCGCCCGAACGGTAAACGCGGTCGTATTTCTCGCCCTGGTCGAAAGGATTGGGCAGATACACCTCGGCGGTCTTTTCGGGACGGTTGAGGTAGCCGCGCGTCACCTGAGGACTGGCCACCCACAACTCACCGGCAGCACCCACAGGAAGCCTATGGCCGAATTTGTCGACGATATAGCACTTTACATTGCGTTGCGCCTTGCCAATCGGGATGTTCTTGCGTTCTTCGGTCACGTCAAAGTTGGTCACATAACAGATGGCCTCTGAGGGACCATAGCCGTTGGCGACAACAAAATTCTTCGGTGGGATGAACGATGCTAACTTTTCACCACCCGTCAGCAGGCGCTGCAGCGACTTACATTCAAAGTTGGTCGCAAATTGATAGGCCACCTGCGTAGTCATGAAGGAATGGGTGATGTGGTTGGCCTCAAAGTAGTCGTTCAATGCCATGAGGTCGAGGCGCATTTCCTCGGGGATGATGTGCAACTCGGCACCAATGGTGAGTGCGCCAAACAGTTCCTCAATGGAAGCATCAAAGCCAAAACTGGCGTAGGCGGCTATGCAACTCTGTTCCGTAATGTTGTGGCAATTCTGATGCATGTGACAGAAAGCCACCACGTTACGCTGCTCTATTTGACAACCTTTGGGAACTCCCGTTGTGCCCGAAGTGTAAATCATCGTCATCAAGCTGTGAGGTGTCGGAGGCGTGATTTCTGTCTGCGTGTCAATGTCTTTGTCAAGGTCTTTGGTCAAAATCACTTCGCCTTGATAGGTATCGGCAAGCGGCAACAGTTCTTCATCGGCGATGAGCAGTTTGGTGGCAGAGTCGGTCATCATAAACTCCAAACGCTCTTTGGGATAGGAAGGATCCAGAGGCTGGTAGGCGCAACCGGCTTTCAGCACGCCCAAAGAGGCAATGGCCATCCACTCCGATCGCGGAATCAGGATGGAAGCCACATCCTCAGCACCCAAACCTTTGGAGGCGACCAACTGAGCGATGCGATTGCTTACCTCATCCAACTCCTTGTAGGTAAATCGTTTGTCCTTGAAAACAACAGCAACCTTATCAGGATGAAGTTGGGCTTGTTTTTGGAACAACGACACAATGGTTTGACTGTCGTCATAGTTGGAATCGGTGTCGTTGAATTGGTCAAGCAACTTCAATTGAGCGTCTGAAACCACTTGTATCTCCTTGAGTGGCTTCTTCAAGTCCATCATTTGGCCAAGCACTGTTTCATAACTCTGAATCAGTTGCTCGACAAAGACCTCCGAATACCGGTGTGCATGGCTCGAAATGCTGATGACAAAGGCATCGTTGGTTTGGAAGACTTGGATTTCAAGCGGCTCATTGGTCATGTTATTGACCAATTGCTCAATGGTCATCGGTTCGCCGCCAAGGGTTATGTCGCGGAACAGTTTCCCTTGATACACAAACATTTGATGGGTCTCAACGCCTTGCTCACCGCAAAAATCAGCGTAGGAATACAAGGAATGTTTGCGGGTTTCCTCGGTAGTCAACGGGCCTTGCTTGAAGAGCTCGTCCACAGTCATGTCGCCATTCACGCTGAAGAACGCCGGAACGGTGCGGACAAACATGCCAAAAGTGCGGGCCAAATGGAAATCGCCGCGCCCGTGCCAAATGGTGGAAAACAGCACTTGGTCGTCGCCCGTGTAGCGTGACATGAGCAGCGCGTATGCAGAAGTGAAATAGTTGTCGAGGCTCACCTTGTTTTGCTTGCAGAAGCGGTTGATGGCTTCCGCATCCACCTCCAAGTTCCTTTGGACGGTGCGGCTGCGGAAAGTTTCCTCTTCAAGGTCGGGTTGCAAAACCGTGTCCACATCATCGCAAACGAAATGCTCGCGATACCATTGCTGGTCGTTTTTCCAGAGTTCGCCCTGACGCTGCTCAAACTCGTTCAACGCAAAATCGATTGATGAAATAGGCTCATTTTCAATCGTTTTCCCTTGATAGGCATTGTCAATGTCGCGCACCAAAATGCGCAACGACGCTCCATCGAAAACAATGTGATGGAACTGGAAATAGATGTAGTTGGCCTCTGGTGCGCTCAGCAACTTGAAATAAAACAGTTTGCCCCCATCCAAACGCATGGTTTGAAGCAAGTGCGGCTTTACAGTCTCGATGTCGGCGACCTCCTCAATGTCAATTTGGAAGCCTTCGGCATCGTCAATGTATTGCACGCCGTTGCCTTCCTCGTTCACTTTCACGCGACAATAGGAATAAGGATGCGCGTCCAAGGTCTTGAGAATGGCTTCCCGCAACCGCTCCAAATCAATTTTCTTGCTGATTTTCAGCAGATACGAAAGGTTATAAAGATTGCTTTCCGGGTTTTGCATACACTCGGCAAAAATGCCGGTTTGCGATTGGGATAAGGGGGCTGTCAAATTCATATTCTGTAGCTTTTTTATGGCACAAAAATAAGAAAAACTGATAATAAGTTTGGCTATCTGATGACTATTTTTTGGACTTTGTCGTTCAGTTTGAGAATATAAACCCCAGGAGCAGCATCAATGGCCTTGCTTATATTTCCACTGACGGTCTCACTGCTTAGGATGCGGCCCGTCATGTCAATCACTTGGAGGGTGGCTTCGCCCTCATTGGTGATAATCCAGCTACCGTTGCTATAGAAAGCGAAGGGCTCATTGTCGCCGTCTGCGTCCTCGCAGACGGAAGCAAACACCAGTTTGAAACGACTGGCGTAGTCGGTCGTCTTGGCGGTGAAGGTGTAAGAGGCCGGCCCTTCGACAGGCTCAGAGACCAGTAAGTCCACATCCGCGCCAGTCATATTATCAATAAGGTGGAGGTAGGCCATATCCACGCCTTCGGGATTGACTGTAATCGTGTAGGTGCCGTTCTCGTTAGCCTTGAAATTGACTGGCACCTCTGTCGTAGAGACGGTGTGCACACCGTCTCTACCAGCGGATACGCTGGCGATGGCGTAGTCCTTGCCGCCTTGCGGGATGTAGATCTTGGCATGGTTGCCGAAATAGAATTTCTCCAAAGCATTGCCTTCGTTGAAGCTCACGATGGCGTTGTCAAGAGCCAAGGCCGTTGAACTTGTAGAAACGCCGACCCAAGAAGAAGCGTTACTATTACGAGCCGGCCCTTCGACGGGCTCAGGGACCTGACTTAATGTGATTTGCAGGTTAGCACTGCTGGGCTGGTTGGCTTGCAAGGCTGGAGTTACTTTCGTGAAGGTGACGCTATCGTTCTCCGCGTCGGCCTGAACCATCACGCCTTCGCAAGGGCCAACGGTTGGACTGATGGCGGCTTTGATTACCTGCTTGCCGTCTTGCGTTTGGATAGTGTAGCAAGAGCCTGTGATGGTGGCATTGCTGGCAAAGGGATTGCCCACAAGGTTAAAGCCCGTCAAGTCGCTCGCCTCGTGGCTCAAGCCGCCGATGGTCACAGCCTCGTTGCTTGGCTGAAGTGTTCCTGTCATGCTAAGCGTCGTAGTGTCATAGCTGGCATATAGATAGCCTTTTTGCGGCTCAATATCGAAATGCCCGTGATCGCTGCCTTTATGGTTCATCCAATAGTGTGTTGGCTCATCGTAATAATAGAGGTCGTAGTTATCGGTAAGAAAACCATTGGTAAACGTAGGTATAATATTGGTGACCATCGGCGAGGCAATGAAATTCCAGCCATTGTTATCATCGCCGCCATGACCCACGATTGCTTTTTGCACCGTGGCAGTCACGCCCGCGTTGCTGTGGATGAGTTGGCCACCATCGGCGATGGTGATGGTGCCGCCATCTTGCAAGGCGATGTTGCCTACATTTGCGCAATAATCAGCAGGAATAGTAGCAAAGGCTTTCACGGCTACATCATTGCCATCGTGAGGCATAAAACCTGAAAACCAGTTGCTTCCATCGTTCCAGTTGCCGTTTGCATTGAAAGTGTAGGGCATGGTGCTCGCGTAGCAGTAGCTACAGTCAACACTGACACTGCTGCCGTTGTCGGTGCAGGTGGCACCTCCGTGGGCGCACTTGTTGATTTGTACATACTGGAAGTTCCGACAGTCGCTGACGCGATTTGCCTTTACGGAGCGATACAAATTGGTGGTGATGAAAACACCCAAGTTGTCAGCGAAGGTCAGCTGACCGTCGCTATTTTCTGCGTCACTGCCACGGCCGATGGCACAGGGATGATCATCGTTCCCACCTGCCTTGGCAATGACGACACCGCCGTTGATGGTGACATTAGCACCAGCGCCGTCCTCACCGCCACCGATGCCTGCGCCATTATCATTGCCTTCTGCATAGACATAGCCGCCGGTGATGTTCACGATACCGCCGTTGCCGCCTTCACCGCCGCCAATACCGGCCGCATCCGTGCCGCCATAGGCTTCTACGTGGCCGCCATTGACGTTGAGGGTGCCTCCTCTTATGCCGTCCCCGCCGCCGATGCCGGCACCATAATCGTCTCCGTAGGCCCTGACGTAACCGCCGTTGATGGTGATGGTTCCAGCACCGTAGTCGCCGCTATATTGATTACTGCCGATGCCGGCCGATTCGCCTATTCCATGGGCAGTGATGGCTCCGTCCCAGATGGTCAGTTTACCGTTTATGCAGCTATTTCCTCCTCCGATACCGGCACTGCCGGTTGCATCAATGACGCCGCCGTAAATGGTGATTTTCCCGTAATCTTCGCACATATACCCGCCGCCAATGCCGGCAGCATCGTCTCCTCCTGTCGCCTTAATACGACCGTCATAGATGGTGATGTCACCGTTGGTATCATACTGGCCGCCAATTGCGGCGCAGCCTGTATTTCCTTGCAAATTGAAGCGCCCGCCGTGTATTTCTATGTTTACCCCGTCATTTGCCGGGCCACCAATGCTGGCCGATGTCAGTTTTCCTATAGACGGACCGGAAGACTGGGCATGGAAATAAACGGTGTCACCACTCTCGACGCCTACTGCATCCTGAAGATGGAGCCAGGCATTATCACAGAGAATGATATGCACATTGGGACCAATGACGATGAGAGACTCGAAATTCACCTCGTCATCACTCACCACATAATACTCGTGTAGCTCACTGTCCTCCGTGCCCAAATCTAAATAGGACCCAGGGCTGTTTTTAAGTCTTTTATACTGCGTCTCGTTGGAAGGAGTGGCATTTAATGCAATTTCTTCTGTCAGTATTTTGGTGGTGGAGACCACCTTCTTGTTCGTATCGTCCCAACTTCGTTCGATATAAGGAACCTTTCCATCAAGATTCTTCTTCACCACCATTACATCCCCAACGTAGAGAACATATGGTTCATTCGGGACGAGGGCAAGGCTATCAGTCTCCGGCCTGTCACAGATAAAGAAAGTGTTGGGGTCCTCATCGCTGTGATAGGTAGGAAAACCGTTGGTAAACTGGTTGGGCGCCACATCCAGGGTGATGCCGATTTGACTGCCCGTGATGCTGCCGGTGATGGTAATCCACCTGCGTTCCTCCATAAAAAGATTGCTGGTGATGCCGCCGGCGATGTTGTCGGTGATGATGTTCGCGCCCTGCATCTTCAGAAGGTGCTTCTCGTTACCGCTCCAGATGCCGCCACCGCTGGTACGAGCAGTGTTGTTTTGGATTGTACAGCCGTTCAGATAGAGCGTACCGAAGTTGCAGATGCCGCCACCGCCACACACCACATCTTCGTTGCCCGTGATGGTGACACCCGTGAGGGTCATTGTAGTCCCTTCAGCGTTGAAGATACCGCCACCACCGGCAGGGTCACCATGGTCGTAGCACGTATTGTTTGTTATGCTGCCGCCCGTCATGGTCAGCGTGCCGCCACTTAAGTTGCAGATGCCGCCGCCACGGTCGTCGCCCGTGCAGCCAGTGATGAAAACAGACGTCAAGTTCACTGTACCTCCCTCGTTGGCGATGCCGCCGCTGTTGCCGCCCCAGCCGCCTTTCAGCGTGCCGTTGCTGAGGTTGAGCGTCGCACCGCTGCGCACCGTGATAACCTGACCTCCGCCCTCGCCGCGTTTCGTCAAGTGGCGGTCCAGCGTGTGGCCGCCAAGGTCGATGGTCACCGTCGTGCCGCTGGCGATACTCAGCGTGCTGTTGCTGAGGTCGATGTCAGCCGTTACGGTGATGTTCGCACCGTCGTTTTGAATTGCGTCGCGCAGTTCGCTATCCGTGCTGACGTCTTGCGCCCAAGCCGCTTGTCCGAAGGCTATGAGGGCGATGACAAAGGTATAGATTATTGATGCCTTTTTCATTTTGCTATTTATTAAAATGTGCAGCCAGCGTTTCCACTGGCTGCTTTTTTTGACATTCAAATATTAGGGGTTCTCAGTCATGATCCGGGATGGTGGCGCCATCGTAGATGTCTTCGTCATCCACCCACTCGATTTTGAGCAGGAACGGGGCTGCGCCGTCGTCTTCGCCGTAATGGGTGTTGTCTTTGTAGTGGAAAAGCTCATAATAGTCGAAGATGAAATAATCCGTGTGGGTGTCGTCAATCCAGCAGTGCCCGCTGAGGTTGTCGTTGCCGGTGGCTTCCTGGAACACTTCCCTGAAGAGTTCCCAGTCGGCCTGCAGGGTGTTGCCGATGCTTTGGGCACCGCCCATGCGAGGAACGAACCATTTTTCCCTTATTTTTTTGTGCCTCCAATTCTCAGATGAACCAGTTTCATCCAAACAATCATAGTAACCGTTCGTCACCGTGCAGAAAAAGGGGGGGACGCCGTTGCCCGACTCGCGCACGCAGACCCAGTTGAGGGATTGGTCTTCAGAAATTAAGACATCGTTTAAGCAAGGGATGTTCAAGTTGTGGACGATGTCGAACTTGTGCCATATCGACTGCGGCTCGACCAAAGGCCAATCGTTGTTGTGCATGAAGGTGACACGGCGGAAGTAAAGCAGGCGTGTGTCGTCGGATGCGGTCACCTCGGCAATGAGGCCACTGCCGCTCGTCGGCCTGAAATAAACGGTGCCTTGTGCGTTGCCGTTCAAGTCGGTGAGCGGGCAAGTGAGGTTGCCATTGTCATTGCTTATCTCTACATCAGGGGCTATCCATTCGCGGAAAAACTGTTCCGCTTGAGCCAACTCGTCAACGCCGATGAACAGGTGGGTGGTGTCGTTGGCATCGAGCGGCTTGCCGTATGCACGATACCCGAAATTGCCTTCACTGTCGACGCGGATAATGCAGTTCTGGAAATAGCTGAGGTCGTCGAAATTGGTGTTTACGTCGGTCTCGGGCGGTTCAGGGTCTTGCTTGTTGCAGGATGGGAACAAGGTTGTGGCAAGGGTCATCAGCAGGATGACGGAGGTGTATTTAAGTAGGTGTTTCATTGGATTGGGATTTAAAGATTTGAGATTTAACTTCGTTGAATGCTTCGCATTTCAAGATTTCAAGATTTCAAGATTTGAGATTTATTGGATGAGGCCGAGTCTGACGAGGGTGCGCTGGATGAGGCGGTCGCCGTCGGGGCTGTAGACCGGCACGTTGCCGTTGGCCAAGGAGCCGGTGGGCAGTCCGTTCTGGCTGTTGTCGTGGTACTGCTGCAGCTTGTCGCGCAACTGGAGCGTGGTGGCGCGGTCGATGAGTTGGATTTTGGGCACGAAGCACTTGCTGTATACCATGGTGCTGCCATCCGTGCCGGCGCTATTCGTTTCGAAGACGACATTGACCGTAACTATAAAATCAGGGGCTTGGGGAATTGGGATGGCGCTTCCGTTATATGGGAGATACGCCTGCGGGTCAACCATCACCGTCTTGTTGGCTGCAACGGCATTATAGCCATAGTAACGGAAACGGTAGTTGCTGCTATCCTGAGTGACCACTTCGCAGTTGTCGGCGGTTTCAAATTCTTCGTTCCCCGTGATGAGAAGGTCCTCGCGGCTGGCTTGTCGGATGGTGGGCGACGAGTCGGGGCCAAGGCGCACAATCTTGGTTGTGGAGTCAGAGTTGAGGGTGAAGGTGGGGCGTTCATCCAAAGTGAGGAAATCGCGGAAGACATCTGAGTTGCCCGCTCTGCGACCTGTATAGACGCCGCAGGTGGTGGTCACCTTCACTTCGGTGACATCGGGGAAGAGGTCGCGGTTGAGGTTCACCCTGACGCTGGTGGGGTCGAAGAACCACATGAAGCGCACGCCGTAGGTCTCGAAGTCGCTGGCCGTGTATCCGCTGCCGTCGCCGTTGTCCATGATGGTGAAGTGGTCGTATTCCGAAATCAGGTCGTCCTTGTCGATATACACCACCGGGTCTTGGGCGAGGCTCCAGATGCCGCGTCCCATGTGGCCGTCGGCCGTGTTGGTAGCGTCGATGTTTTCAGGAGAGACATTATAGATGGCCTGATCGACGGAAGTATAGAATTGGAGGACGCCCTCAAGTGCGATTTGGGCATCGAGCCTCATGTCGATTTTGCCAGGGAGATATACGTAGTTGTCTGGCTCAGACATGTTTTCGCCAATGCAGTTTAGTAGACTAACAGCGATATTAGAAGCGAAACCGCCATAGAACTTGAGGGGATTAAGTAATTCAGCGATGCCGGTAGCCGACTTCATGGCATTGGCATAATCGATGATAGAACTTATATTGCTGGTCACATCGCCTGTAATCTGGCTGATGACGCCGCAAATGCCGCTCATGGCGTTGCCACCACCGTAATTAACCATGTTCGGGTTGTCGAAAGTGCCGCCGATGTTACCCACCAACGAGCCGCGCAGCGAAATGTCTTCATGTTGGGTAGCCACCGGAACGATGGATATCTTGGTGAGCGATTGCACATCGCGCCACTGGGTGCCGCCGGGCACATAGCCCGTCATGTCAATATCGAAGCAATACCATCCCGAGACAATGGCTTGGGTGGCTAGTTGGTAGGGTGTGATCCATGTCTGGAACGACTGCTGCTGGACCATGTCGCGTCCTCCGCCTCCTATAAAATTGGCATACGGTTTCAGCGAAGTGCCCATCTCGTGGTTGGCAGGTATGCCGTACTCGAGGCTGCTGTAAAAGGGGGCGTTGTTTTCCTGATTTTGGCCCATCCAAATGCAATAGACCAAATCGTTGCCGTAGCCATTGGGGTCAATGATGAAGTGGAACACGCGGAGGATACCGGTCCATTTGTTGTAGAGCGCGAAAAAGCAAACGTGGGGCGTGGCGGTGTTGTGGAGTGAGCAGAAGGCCATCTCCCAACCATCCTCTTTCTTGCATTGCACGCGAATATCATCGGGGATGTTGACTTCGCTCTGGCCCACCCATGGGGTGGCCACGGGATCTGGTAAACCATTGATTCTCACGGTGTCGCAGTTCTCCCAGTCGGTGATGAACTCCATGTTTTCGCCAAGAAAGGCATCGCCCAAGACATGAACGCCTTGGCGCACCAGCACTTCGGCCAATTCGCCGCTTTCCGACTTGACTTTAACAGTGGCTTCCACAAGTTGGTCTGGATCGATACTGCTGGTCATTACTAATACGGGGTAGCCGTTTACCATCTCTTCGCTGGCAGTGGCGGTGAGCCATTCAGCCGCGCAACTGACAGAGGCAATGGGTGAGGTGAATTTGTCGAGCACAAGCGCATGTGGCTGGTTCGGGTTGAAAATCAAGAATTCGTACTTGAACGAAATGGAATCTTTCTTGCAGGCCGTCACGAAGAACATGCCCGTCGTTGCCAATAGCAAGGCAACCATAATCAGTTTTTTAACTTTCATTTGTTTTAGAATTTTAATGTTTATACTTTTCTGATTTAATGTTTATCAAACGCAAAAACTTATTTTATCAACCCCGCAATCAAGATAGTCGCCACAGCCAAAGGTGCTAAATAACGGATGATGAAGAAAATGACATGCTTCAGCGATGACTTCAGCTTTACTTCGTTGGTCACCTCGTCAAAGAACTCGGCCTTGCCCAAGCGCCAGCCCAAGAAGATGACAGTCAACAAGCCTCCCACGGGCAGCATAATGTTGGAAGTGACGAAATCGAGGAAATCGTTGAACGCGAATCCGTCGATTTTAAGTGGCGTGTGTTCCATAAGGCTCAACGATGCGAAGGCACCGATCAACATTGTCGCAGCACTGGCAATCACCGTTGCCTTTTTGCGGCTCAAGTGCAGTTCTTCGGAGAGATAGGCCACAATCACTTCAAGCATGGCGATGGTGGAGGTCAGCCCGGCAATGGCGAGCAGTATGAAGAAAATCAAGCAGAACCAATAACCGCCTGCCATTTGGTTGAACAACATAGGCAACGTGCTGAACACCAAATCCATGCCTGCCTCTGGCTTGACGCCAAACGTGAACGCAGCGGGGAAGATGACCAAACCGGCAAGGAGGGCGACGAGTGTGTCGGAAATTATCACCGAGAAGGCAGTGCTGGTCAGGTTGTCATTTTTATTCACATACGAACCGTAAGTAATCAGCGCGCCTATGCCGAGACTCAGCGAGAAAAGGCCTTGTCCTAAAGCATCTATGAACGTATGGCCTGTAATCTTCGAGAAGTCAGGACGGAAAAGGAATGACAACCCTTTTTCGGCACCGGGCAGGGTGATGGAGCGAATGGCAAGGACAACCAAAATCACCAACAGCAAGGGCATCAGTATCTTGGAATACTTCTCAATGCCGTTTTGCACACCCTTGAAGACCACAAAACCCGTCAGGAAGATGAAGACGGCCTGCAAGAGCACATTGAGCCAGCCCGTATTGTGGAAGTTTTTGAAGTCTTGCTCGATGAGCGCCAAGGTTTCGCCTTTGAACGAGTTGGTAGCCGCCTTGAAAATGTATTCGAGCGTCCAGCCCGCCACGACGGAATAGGAAGCGAAGATAAGCAAAGAGCACAAGACACCCAAATAGCCTATGATAGGCCACTTGGATTTTGGGGCCAATTTCTTGAAAGCACCCACCGCATTGCTCTGCGAGCGACGTCCGATGACCAATTCGGAAAGCATCAACGGGATGCCCAGAATAACGACCACGGCTAAATATACCAACAGGAAAGCCGCGCCTCCGTTCTCACCTAATTCACAGGGGAAACGACAAATGTTACCTAGTCCGACAGCAGAGCCTGCCGCTGCAGCGATGATGCCCAATTTTGAGCCAAAGCCGTCACGTTTTTTGTTTTCTTCAGCCATATTGTTTAAGTATTTGAGATTAGTATTTGTGTTTATTTTTTTTAAGTGCAAAAATACTACAAATATCATACATGAAAAATAGCTCAGACAAATGGTTATTGTATTTTGGACAAATGGTTAGCCCAAAAGACAGATTGTTTGGTGAAAAAGACGGATTGTTTATTCTGTTTGCGCTTTCGTTCCCCGGAATTCCGAAGGGGTCATTCCAAATTTCGCCTTGAAACTACGGTTGAAAGAGACCGTATTGGCAAAACCGCTGGCCTGACTCACCTGCTCAATGGTCATTTCCGGCTGTTCGTTCAGGAGACGGACGGCATGGTTGAGGCGCAACTCGCGCACCACGGAGGTGAGTCTTTCGTAACCGCTCGCTTGGGCGAAAGCGGCTCCTATGCGCTCCTTCGACAGACCAGTGCGGCCGATGAGCGTCTGTCGGTCGAAGTTCGGATTGAGGAACATCTGCTCGTGCTCAATGAGATTGTGGAGGTAATCGAAGAGGTCGGCGTCGGTGAGTTGAGAGTTAAGAGTTGAGAGTTGAGAGTTGGGGGTTGGGGGGAGGGGATGGTCTTCGGGTTCAGTTGGATTTGTAGTTTGGCTGTCGTGCGTCGGGGATTTCAAATCCCCTTCTCCTTGCGGGCGGATTTCATATCCGCCCGAACCTTCGGCCTCGATGGAATGTTTCAGTTTGCTGTATTTGTCTTTGTATTCCACCGCCTCCGTAATCTGCTGGGCAAGGATGCGGTTGCGCTGTTGCGTCTTGCGCCATTGCCTGACAGCAAAGATGGCTATCAGAAGGAAGAGAAAACCGAAGATTCCGGTTACAGTGAGTGACATTTTCGCACGGCGTGTGGCCTCGCGTTGTTGCTCAATCTCGCGTTGCTGCCTTTGCGCCTGAAAACGAGCTGCATAAAGGTCGGCCTTGCTTTGCGAAAGGTTCGTGTGAAGCTGCTCTTTGAGCTTGTTGTGGCGTTGCAAATAGCGGTTGGCGTCGGCAAACCGTTTTTGTGCCTCGGCTGCGTTGGCACGCTCTTCCAATATCTCGGCGTAATATTCATTCAGCGTGTCGTTCCCCAACCGCTGTTCCATCTCGTCGTAAATGGCCAACATACGCGCGTATTCCCCGATTTTCCCTAATGTTGGGGCAATCATAAAACGGCTCGTAAGGCTTTGGCTGGCAAAGGTCTGCTCAAAAAGGGCAAGGTACTTTCTTGCTTCATCGCTTTCATCGAGCGAAGCATACGACTTTGCCATATAGCTGTAAGCCTTGCCCCGATAGAAATCGATGTAGTCGGGGCGCTTTTCGTCGGAAGGTTCGCGATAATGGCCGTCGTGAAATTCGGCGGGGTGCTGCTCATAGTCGCTGAGGAGGTCGAGCATACGTTGGGCGGTCGGTATGGCTTCGTCGTACAGCTCCATTTCGAAGCAGGCCTCCACCTTGCGCTTGAGGGCGATGATGGTAGCGTCAAGGTTGTTGAAACTTTTAGGCTCACTGAGGAGGTCAAGTTGCTGTATGACAGCCTCAATCTTGACCATCCCTTCTTTCTGTTGCCCGACGTTGACGAGAAGCGTCCCTATTTCGGCATCGATACGCAAGGTCTCTGTTTCCTTGCCACCTTCTTGATAAGAATCCCGCAACTGGGTTGCCCAATACAACGCCTGCTCAAAGTCCTGATCCATCCTGCAAGCATACAGCAGCACTTCAAGCACCTCTTCCTTGAGTTTGTCATTCGCCAGCACTTTTTCATTTTCCATCAGCCTTTCGGCGATCAAGATGGCGGAGTCATACTGCATAGACTCAATCGATCTGGAATAGACTATGGCACGCAAAAACTCCGCCTTTACATCCGTTAGGTTACCCACAATCTCCGCCGAGTCGATAATCTGCAAGGCGCGTTCCGGCTGTGTGGCGTAAATACTCAATGCCGCCTTCTCAGTATAGATCGTGTCCGACGGTTGTGAACTGCCCATGCTTTCGCTTGAACGGATGCCCTTGCCAGTACAACCAAAAAGGACAAGCAGGGTCAATATGAATACGATGATGGAGTTGTTTTTCATTAGATTAGATAAACAAAAATATGCAGCCAGCGTTTCCACTGGCAAATAGTTTGTTGATTTATTAACAGGCGACAAAAATAGGCATTTTAATTGAAAAAGGTGGAGTTTTACCCCACCTTTTTTTGTCACCAGTCTTTTTGGTATAGTTTAGAGGAACAAAGGCCCTCTGCCCATGCAGCTCGTGGTGGTGATGGCGGTGATGAAGGCCGTCAGGGCAGCCACGATGACTTTCACTGCGATTTCCAGGATTCTTTTCTTTTTCTCGTCCATGATTCACCTCCTTTCTTTACTCGCCTTCAGGTCCCTCGTTGCCGCTGCCGCTGCTCTTGGTGAAGAGCTTGGTGCTGACCGAGCTGCTGATGCTGTCCTTGACGGCGATGGCCTTCACGGTGGTGGTCGCGCTCAGGGTGAAGGGCTGGGTGTAGAGCGTGCTGGCGCTGGTGGGCGTGCTGCCGTCGGTGGTGTAATAGACGCGGGCGTCGTCAGAGGCGCTGATGCTCACCTGGGTGGTCTCGGTGAAGGGCGTGGTGCCGCTGATGGTGGGAGCTGCCACGGTGTCGGAGCCTGACGAGGAGCCGTTGCCGGAGTTGCCGCCATTGTTGCCGCTCGAGGAACCGTTTCCGTCCTCGCCGAAGGCGCCGAGATAGACAGTCTTCGAGGCCAAGCCTTCGTTGTTGCTCGAGGCACCGACCACAAAGCCATAGACATAGAAGCGCTGACTGCCCCATTCCGATGGGATGGTGAGCGTCACAGTGCTGTCAGCACGGGTGCCGACAGGGGAGAAAACGCTCTCGTCCTGCTCGGGGCAGTAGGCGCAGAGATACACACGGTCAGCCATACTGACACGATGGCCTGTGTTAGCGGTGTTGGTGATGCCGACGCTGAGGGTAGTGCCGTTCAGCGCAGGCGCACCGAAGTTGACGCCGCGCAGCTTTCCGCTGGACAGCTTCAATGCTTCGAAATTGACAAACAGAGCCTCGGTCGTGCCGCTGATGTTCTCCAAGTTGTATTTGAGGAACAGACCGTTTTGCGTAGAGCGGCAGTCTCGGGCTTCATAGCGGAAGCCTTCGTACACCGCCTCGTAGAGTACGCTGCCCAGCTTACCCACAAGGGCAAACTTGGCGCGTTGCAGCAACTGCTTCTCGCTGCGCTTGTCAGCACCCACGATGAGAGCGCGTTGCAGGTTGATACCTTTCCAGTTGAAGCCGACCACGTTGCCGAGCTTCCCGACGAATCCTGAGGTGATACCCCAATTTGATTTTGCCATAATTTTAAATTTTTGGTTGGTTAATAATTTGGTTTGTTGGTCATTTGAATCCCAAAGGTTTCTGTTTTGCTTCTGATTTCAGAACGGTGGCAGCACCGGTTCAGCAACCATTCAGAAGGGAGGCAGCAACATCGCCCCTTGGTTTTCGCTTGCAAAGATACGAAATATTTCTAATATACAGATAATAAGTTAGTTATATAACTAACTCTTGAAAATGGGCATACCGGGCCTCGAAAACACCGAAAGCCTACCGAGGGTGAACATGGTGAACGGTGAACTGCTGCGCGTCGAGGTAGGGAGAGGGACTAAAAATTAATAGAAGAATCAGTACGAGTTTTTCTTTTTTCAACTCATTTCCCATGCACAAACCTTTGCCACTCAGACACAATGCGGTTCACCGTGTTCACTGTTCACTGGCTCTGAGTACAGCGGGGCAAAAAAGACAGTCTTAGGGGAGTTGTTTGTCTTTGGGGGTCATAGTTCCTAAAAAGGGACGTTGATACCCTCACCCCAAGTAGTGTCGATGGTGAAGCCTTCGGGCTGAGCGGGTTGCTCGCGGTTGGTGTTTGTGCTAGTATCGTCATTCAACAAGGAAGCGTTTTTCGCACACGATGGCAGTAATGCTAATACAATATTTAGTTATTTATCGTTGTTTTATCTCTACTTTGTTGTCTATTTAGTTAGTATTTGAGTTATCATTTATTTATCAAACTACAGTTCCCTTATCTCTTCGATTGTCAGGCCTGTAATCTCGGCAATTATTTCAGTCGCAAACCCTTTTGCTTTCATTTTTCTAGCACTTTCAGTGTTCGCCTCAACTTTAGCTTCTGCCTTTGCCGTGTTGATTGCATTATTGATGTCGCGATAAGCTTTCACGCTGTCCTCATAGCCGCGACGCTCTTCTGGCGTGAAACGTGCTATTTCTGCCTGCTCAAAGAGTTTGGTGAATACTTTTTCCTGCAAAGCCTTGGGACGTTCAAACAAACGCGAGAGATTGCGTAGCACAAAGAGCCACTTGTCGAACATCGTCTCCAGTTCGTCCTCCCTCTTGTTGAACTTCGGCATCTCAAGGTAGATATAGGTCAACTTGTCATAGAAAACCGTCTTTGTGTTTGTGTCCATAAGTTTTACCTCGTGGTGATAACAGTCTTCGGAATAATTGTCATCACGAAAAACAAAGTTGAGTATGCCTACGGTATAGACATCTTTCAGGTTAAAGTCCCATTCTCCTCCAACCTTGGCTTGTTCTTGGATAGGAAATGTTGAGTAAAAAACGCTACGGTCTTTAAAGAATTGCTGATACACATTCTGCATTTCAACAATGAACTTTCCTCCATTCGCATCCTCACAATACACATCAAAAATAGCCCGTCGGCTATCGCCGTAGACACCAAAATGTTCCGTGGGGAGATATTTAATATCTTTGATATTCTTGTGACCCATAAACAGCGCATTGAGGAAGCTGATGAGCAGGTCCTTATTCATCTCGGTGCCGAACAGCTTCTTGAAGCCGAAGTCGGTGTAAGGATTGATATATTTCTCTTTGTTGTCTTGTACCATAGCCGTCAGAGTTTTCGCTTTTCCGTTGCAAACATACGAAGAAATATTTATTCGTCGCTTATTATTCCCGAATTAATGATGAAAGTTTGTGGTGCTCAATACTAATTGTATCGAATTCGGTACAATTAAAAATAGGTTTTATGTAGCCAAAACTTGCATTCTTTATAATTGCAAAAAGCTGTTGATAAATTGTTGATAAAATTTCTTGCAAGTATTATTACTCGGTTGACGAATAATTCGTACTTTTGCCCTTGTCACTTCAAGGCCATCCGCTGGATGGTGAGGAGGTGGCAGAATTAATAATTTAACCAAAATATTAGAATCTATGATCAACATTTACCCCCCCCTAATGACGTAATCAAACCCAGGAACAATACCTTTTTTTTAGCAGCGAACAACACTCCTCACATCATCCAGTCATATGGATGAAAGTATTACTGAAGAAAAGATTTTGTCTTTTCATTTTACTCACGTATGCATTATTGCAAGGTTTCATTGAATAAGTATAGATATAATTACAGACAAGTGCCAGTTATTAGATGATAGGAATAATAGAACAGATATGCAACAAGTTGTCGGTTGATTCTCCCGTACCTGGGAATTTGAATCGGCCTTCCGACATCAAACGGGATTACTCGAATTATTGGGATTGTTTCAAACTCGCCAAATCGTTACCCGATTTCAAGAAGCGCGTAAACGCTTTGCAAAACTTGCTCAACAAGATGCTTGAAGATTACCATCCACCCACTTTTGACTTGTATACTCGAGATTTGGCTTATGAGTTTTCGCTATGGGATGAATACAAGAATGAAGAACCACCCTATTCAAGCATTTCCACCGAAGTGGAAGAAGCTTCAATACAGTTTACCAAAGCCAAGATTTTTTTGTTGTATTCAGAGGTGAGAGATGCATTGTTTTTGTACAGAACCATGCTTTCCCAGCCAAATGACAATACAAATAAAAACGATAGCACTTATGACGAGAAAACATTAATCATTAACCAAATAATCATCAAAAAATGAAAGAATTAACGAATAATCAAAAGCCAGAATCAAGGGAAGAAAAGGATATGAAGTTGAACGACCAGCTAAGGTCCTACAATAAGATAGCAAAAAGTATCTTGGAGACAAAATCGCCTCAAGAACGAATGCAGAACTTAACAGGGCTGATAATGTTGATTGCAGAGGAATGCAAGCCGTTTCTTGACAAAGACTCTTCTCAGATATGGGATTATACTCTCACAACAAAAGCAAAGGGAGCAGAGCCAGTTGAAAACAAGTGTAAAGGAGCTCCTGATTATGAACTTTATAGAATGGCTTTTGAAAACCGAACCATCCTTTCGCAGTTTACCAACATGTTGGAGAAAGGAGAACTTAAAGGTAAATTCAACTCGATTGCTGAGCTGGAAGCACACACACTTTATTCTGCACTCAATACAGAACTTATACGAACGAAAAAAGAAGTGCAATGTATGAAGCGATTGGAGAAAAAGTCTCCAGGTGTTCCCGACCACTTTGAACTGGACATTCCCCAAATCAAGCAAAAGCTGAAAAAGGTGCTTCAATTGATGAAACAACTGGGATATGTGGAACAGTCTTTAACCAATAATGATTTTTTGTATCTATGTAGTGGCATAGGCAGACCTTCAACATATCCCATAAAATGGCTTAAAGACGATGACGAGTTGGGCTATTTCGTGAAGACTTTTTTCAAAAACACAAAAAACAAATACGCTCGTGCCACCTTGTGTTTTAAGTTGAACAACGGGAAAACACCAGATGAAAAGAACCTTCGCACCAATGCCACAAAACAAATCGACAAGCAAACCCCAATAAATGCCCTCGTAAAGATTATCAGTTAGACTACGCTAACAAACTACATCTTACTACATTTTTCTTAAAAAGTGCACTTTTTTGGTGTACTTTTTTTATTTATATTCAATAAGTTACGATTCCTAATAAAACGGACTACAATCAGGGTTTGTAGTCCACGTAGTCCATTGCCACGTGGTATATGCTGCCTATTTTCGCAGAAAAAATTTGCGAAAAATTATGGATACACAGATCGAAAAAACCGCAAACGAAACCCTCGCCACCTTCGCCTCGAAGTTGGGTGTCACCGTTGAGGACATCCTATCCCATTGCCGGAAAACAGAACTCGTGGATGCCCGCTCGATGATCGTGGCAATATTAATTGAACGCCCGCACGTGAGGCAGCAAGACATAGCCCCTCTGCTCGGCATCAGCCAGGCGGCGGTTAGCAAACTGCTTGCCCGCCATCGTGCCCTAAAGGGATTCGACAGCCGATATCGCATGATGTGGGAAGCACTACAAAACAAATAAGATGAAAGTTGATTGCGCAACAACCATATAACTAGAATTTACAATCTTAAACCGTAACAAAATGAAGAAAACATTTTCTTACACCCGCCTTAACGGCATGACTATCGGCTTCAAGGGCCAAAAGGACTTTAATCAGCGGACGCTGCATGGCCGCATCACCATTAATAAAGAGGAGCGACACGCCCTCTTTGTGCAAGACAAGCCTCGCGGACAGCGAAGCATTGAGGTGATGCGCACAGCCCATTCGCGACTGGTGTCGCGTCCCGACGGCAACTACACGCTCACCTTCCGATTCTCAATGCTTGAAGAGAACTGGAACCTGAAACTGGTTGCCGAGATGAAAGAACTGTGTAGCCCTGAGAATAAAAGGATTTTCAAAAACAAAAACCAAAAAACCAATGATTAAAATATCAATTTTCGAGAATGTCCGCGCCCAGCGAGGACAACTGTTGACAGCTGAATTGTTCAACAAGATTACGAGCGACCTTCGCATCAAACAGACTTGTGCGAAGATTGCCGAGGAACCCGACCATGAGAAGCAGCAGGAGCTGAAGAAGGACTTGCCCGTCGTCACTTGGCAGGCTTACTTCGAAAGTCAGCGCAAGAACGAGCTGGCACAGCCTAGCAGCCTCTTTATGCTCGATGTGGACGATGTGGATAACCCCTACCAACTATGGTGCAGCATCCTTCCCCGGCGCGAGGAGCTGGGTATATTGCTAGCCCATCAAACACCCTCAACCCACGGACTGCGTCTGGTGGCGAAGTGTCAACCAAGGTTCACGACCCTCGACGATTGCCAGCAATGGCTGTCCGCTGAGATTGGCGTGAAGCACGACCCTGCTTGCAAGGACTGGGCGCGAGCCAGCTATCTGGTGCCCGATGAGTACATCTACTACATCGATGCCAAGGGGCTGTTCAGGGATGAGCCCGGGTGTGTCTATGAAGTGAAGCCCGGTGGTGCCGTTTTGTCTATGCCTAAAGCGCAGGAGATTGCGGGTCAAGCCCGCAATGACGGCAAAATGAGTGAAGACTCAACCTCGCCTCTGTTGACAACCTTCAAAGGCTTGCCATTGAAGGACATCGCGCACGAGTGGCTGATGCTGACGGGAGGCGAGCCGGTAATGGGCGAACGCAACACAAGGCTACACAGCCTGGCCAATTCCTTGCGCTATATCACCGACTTTGACGAGGCCACGCTGCTGGAAGCCATTCCCAACTATGGTCTGCCGGAGAGCGAGATGCGTAGCCTGATACACTCGGCGTGCCTTGCTCCGCGCTCAACAGGCCTGCCGCAAACCCTTGAGCGGGTGTTGCAGAAAATGCAGCGCAAAGACGAGGACCAACAGCTGACTACAGGCAACTGGCAGGTAGCGTCTGATGAAGCGTTGCCGCCTTTGCCACCCTTGATTAAAGAGACAGTCAGGACGTTCCCCGACGACTTCAAGAAAGCCGCCATCCTGTGTCAATTGCCCGCTTTGGGTGCATTGGGCTCGAAGCTAAGGGCGGAATACCTCGACGGGCACATGCACAGCCCCTCGTTCCAGGTGAGTTTTGAGGCACCGCAGGCCAACGGAAAGAGCCTAATTACCGACCTCGCCAAACAGTTGATTGAGCCCATTGTGAAGCGAGACAGGGACAACCGCAAGGTGGAGACAGCCTACTCCGAAAAGGCTTTGGAGGCCAAGCAGAACGACAAGCAAGACAAGCTGGGACCGCGCCCCAAGGAGATTGTGAGGGACATCCCCGCCACCATCAGCGTCACCAAACTGCTGATGCGCATGGACAACTCACATGGGTTGCATCTCATTTGTGTGGCCCCTGAGGTCGACGAGGTCACCCATGCCATCAAGCGCGAGTTTGCCAACTACAGTAGCTTGCTCCGCGTGGCATTCGACAACGAAGTCTACGGACAGGATTACGCCAGCGACAATTCGTTCAGCGGTATGGTCAGTGTTTACTTCAACACGCTCTTCTGCGGTACGCCCAAGTCGATGCGAAAGCTCTACCCTGATGTAGAGAACGGTCTCGTGAGCCGTGTGCTCTTCGTCACCGTTCCCGATCAGTTTGGCAAACCGATGCCCGTGAGGAGCAAACTGACCTCAAAGGAACGTGAAGAAGTCGACAGGCAAATGGCTCGCCTCGATGCCGTCAGCTTCTTGGACGGAACGGTACAAGAAGACCATGTGATGGATATGGGCTTCCTGAACCGAGTTATGGACAGCTGGATTACGGAACAGAGGGAGGAGGCCATCCGCACCGACGACCGCACCCGCGACACCTTCTGCCGTCGTGCCGCCGTGGTAGGCTTCAGGGCTGGTATGCTGGCTTGGTTCCTTTATGGAGAGAAGGACACCCGTAACAACCGCAAGCGTACCACGGAGTTTGCCCGTTGGGTGGCCACCCAGATGCTTAACCAGCACCTGCTACGCTTCCAGATTGACGACAACGTCAGCAACACGAACCGCTGGATAGATGCCTATAAGTTGCTTGGCGACGAGTTTTCTCGTGACGAGGTGGAACGAGCCTTGCGTATCACCAACACCACGACTCCGCTCAAAAAAGTAATTTCACTCTGGCAGACAGGGGGCTGTATCAAAGCCATCGAAACAGACAAAGCCCCCACAGGGCAGCTTCAGACCGTGAGATTCAGGAAAACCAGTTGTTAGGATTATGATGACGAACCGAAGTTTATTGCTTATTCGTGCTCCCCCTTGACTGGGCTGCGCTTTTTTTCAATGCGTAAAACGTTCTTGCCCTCGGAACGCTCATAGTTGATGCTGTCCATCAGGTTGCGGACAAGGAAAACACCCAAGCCGCCGATGGGACGCTCGTCCACCGTGAGGGTGGTGTCGGCCTTGCTCACACCAGTTGGGTCAAATTCGGCACCCGAATCGCTGAGGATGAAGCGAATCCGGCTCTCGTCAGCCTCGATGGTGATGTCTATATTGCCCTCGGTACCATTCGGATAGGCATAGTTAATCACATTGGTGACAGCTTCCTCAACCGCCAACTTGATTTGGTGCGCAAGCCCCTTTTCCATGTTCAAGGCAGCCGTGGCCGACTTCACAAAGGCATTGAGCTTCGAGATTTCGCTCACCTTATTGACAATCGTCAATTTCTCGCTCAAAACGAGTGGTTTTTGCTGCGGCGTGTATTGTATGGCGAGCATGGTGAGGTCGTCGCTCTGCTCGGCACCATCCACAAAACCATTCACCCGATGGGTCATGGTTTGAATGAGTTTTTCGGCTGCAATGGAACCGTTTTTGATGCAGTCCTGCAAAGCCTTTTCAACGCGCTTCAACCCGAAAAGCTCATGCTCCACGTTCATGGCTTCGGTCAGGCCGTCGGTGTAAAGAAACAGGCTCTCGCCCGGCTGCATCACTGTTTCCTGTGTAGTGTAGATCAAGTCGTCCATCACGCCCAAAGGCAAATGCGGCTTGGCAAGCAATGGCTTGGTTTCCTTGCCGATAACAAAAGGTTTTTCGTGGCCGGCGTTGCAATAGCGTAGTCGCCCCGTGGGTAAGTCGAGCACGCCGATGAAGAAGGTGACGAACATATTCTGCTCGTTGCGTTGGCAGCCAATATCATTCAAGGCTTGCATGATACGCGCCGGATTGCTCTCGCGTGCTGATACGGAGCGGAACAGCGCGTTTGCCACAGCCATCACCAAGGCGGCGGGAATGCCTTTGCCGCTCACGTCGCCGATGCAGAAAAACAGTTTCTCGTCGCGGATGAGGTAGGAATAGAGGTCGCCGCCCACCAGCTTGGCGGGTTCAAGCAAACCTACGATGTTGTTGTCATCGCGCATGGCTATCGCGTCGCTCTTGGGCAACATGGACATTTGTATGTTTCGCGCGATATTCAACTCACTTTCAATATGTTCCCGTTCCAAATTGGCTTGTTGCAGTTTGGAGAGATTCTTGGCGGAGCGCTGGATGATGAAGGCAAGAATCAGCAGACCGACCAAGGTCAGCAGCAAGTTTCTCCATTGCATTTTTATCAAAGACTCAAACACTTCGTCATCGTAATTGACGACGGCAATACTCCACGGGCGGATGGATGCTGGAGTAGAATAATACACCGATCCCTTTTCGTGGTCTTCCCAATCGATGAATGAATATATGGTGACGCGACCTGAAGCACTTACTGTGTGTTCGGTGGTGCTGTCATTAATCAAACCCATGATTTGCTCCACATCCTTGTGCTTGACCTCGCTATTGGGAAGACTAAAAATCAACTTGCCCTTGCCTGACAACAAAAGGTTGTAGGAGGAAGGGAACATGTGTTTTGAATTCAGTAACTTACCAATCCATGCTGTGTTTAAGTCGATACCGACAACAGCAGCCATATCCCCGTATTCATCATATATGGGGAAAGTATAGGTGATGAGCGTCACATTCGGGTCGTCTTCGTCATGATAGGGTTCGCTCCAAAAAGAACTATCGTTTTTAGCCGCCATAATGAAATCCGGATTTTTGCTATAGTCATGTTCTTCTGAAGCAAGTTGAAGGGTCTCAATCACCTCGCCGCGACGCAGGGTATAAGGCTCGAAAAGACGGCCTTTTTCAGGATAGTAGTTGGGTACCATGGCGATGCAGCAACCGGCAAAATTGGGATTCTCTTCCACAATGCGGCGTGTGACGTCAAACAGAGAATCAGGATAAGGGATGAACTGCTCGAATTCCCAGGTGCGGTTTCGTAGCGCAAGGGTCACGTCCTCAAGCGAATGCCTGACATCTATAGACTTGATAATCAATTCCAGTTCGGCGGTGCGCTCCAAGTTTTTGCGGATTTCCTTACGTGCATAGTTCTGCTGGATGCCTGAAATCAGGAGCATGAGCACCGCCGCTGTGATGAGGATGACGATTTGTGAGGGTCTGGCTGCTGAAGTCTTAGGGTTCTTCATGAGTTGAAGGCTTCTTTTTGTCCTGCCAGGTAGTTTGAAACAGCGTAGGTTTCACAGAAAGCATCAGCCAGCCCCAATGCAAATTCCGCTGTTCGGTAACTTCTTGGATTTGCTGGAGTATGACCATGGTCTCCGTGCCATGCATGTAGGCATATCCTGCCGACACCGAAACCGCCTTGCTGAAAGCGTATGATGCCGAAAAATCAAATTCATGCCCTAAAGTCTTGCTGTCCAAATAATCGAGGTCGGTCGTGATGGCATAGTGATGGTATGCTGCATTGAGACTCAAGCCATCAACAGGACTCACATCGCCACAAACATAGAGGTTTTGGAGTCCAGGGGAGAAGCCTCTGTAAAAGTTGTCCAAATAAAAGAAATCCATCGCGCCGTAAAACTCGTGGTGCGAGCCGAAAATGGCATTGAAACCTCTAATCTTGTCGTGCTGAACCATACCCAAGTTTCCATCCACAGGCACGGCAAAATACTTGTCGCCGCTCAAATAGTCGTATCCGGCAAAGATACTGTATTTCTCGCTGGGTTTCACGGTGGCTTTCACGCTGGCCATGAAAGCATCGATAGGCAAGCTGCTTTCATGTTTACCCATCTGATAGTAGAACTCGCCTTCCAACGACCAATATTTGGGACGGAAGGCCAAATAGGTGCCCACCAACTGTTGGTAGTAGGTGACGTCGGTTTCCCCTTCCCTGATGCTTTGCATCCCGATATTCATGCCCAACAACGAAATGCCAAACATTTTCTTGGGCGTGTCATAGTGATACCAAAGGGTTTGCATCGTCTTGTAAGGCTGCAGGCCGCCTGAATAATAATGGTTTCCGTTATCCATGTTGTCTGCGTCCTGATTGTAGGCCGCCATCAGATGAACCTTATGGCTTTCGCCTTCATAACCCAGTCTCAGCACATCATGGGTGGGTGCTGTCATCGTCCAGTCATCGTTACCGATGATACGCTCGTTGTCATAGTCCAGTTCCTGACGGCCTAATTGGACGAAGAGACCCTTTTGGTTCTTCAACTTGACCCAACCTTCATAAAGGTTCAAACCGGCGCTGCCCTGTCCCCAAATGCCGGAAAACTGCGGCGATAGTTTCACTTCCAACCACGAACGTTTATAGTCTGCGGTGACACGGTATTTGCCCAGAATGAAATGCGAGATACGCCCTGCGTCAAGGCTATCGCCTTTGAAACCGCCTGCGCGCAACTCACCACGCGTCACTAACTGGGCATCCAGACTGAACTCGTTGTCGGCCTCCTGTGCCCGCAATCCGAAGGAAAACAACAATGTTATTAACACGCAAATCCACTTTGCATGTTTCCTGAAACAATAATTCATAAGTTGTTGATTTTATTTATTCAATATTGAAAAGATCGATAAAGCCCGTCATCTTGAAGACTTCCTTGATTTCGTCGTTCAGGTTTTTCAAAACGACATGGTTTTCCTTTGCTTTGGCGTTTTTCAGCAAGCCCAAAAGGATACGCAGGCCGCTCGATGCAATATACTCTAACTTGGTGCAGTCGATGGTGATGTCTTTCCCGCTCAATTCATGGAGGGGCTGCATGGCTTGTTCTACTTCAAGGGCGTGGGCCGTATCGAGTTCACCTTCGAGAGCGACAACGTATTTCCCGTCTTTTTCCGTGATGTTTGTGTTCATAGTTATATTTATTTATGGGTTTTTATCATTGAATTGCGCAAAAATAGGTAAAAATAATAAGTTGTCATCGTTTTTTGGACGATATTTCAATTCTTCATACCTTTAACGTCTTCATGGCCTCCTCCAAACGCTCCGTCGCTTTGCCCCAATCGTAGACACGATTCGTGAAATCATATCCCGCTTGGGCGATTTGTCCTGCTCTTTCGTTATCGGTCAAGAGGGTGATGATGTGCTGCGCCAATTCTTTTGCGTTGCCGCCAATCAAGATTTCTTCGTCAGGCTTTGCGCCCAAGGAGGCATTGGCCAAGGGTGAAGTGATGGCTGGCAGATGCATTGACATAGCCTCCAACAATTTGTTTTGCAGGCCCGTACCAATGCGCATTGGTGCGATGAAAACGCGGCTCTGAGCATATGCCTCGCGGATGTCGTCCAACCAACCGCTGACGATGATTCTTTCGGAAGCGGCTTTCTTGACTCTCGGGTCAGGGGTGGCGCCAGCGATGTAAAGGGTTGTTTCAGGTCGTGTTTCCCACACGATGGGCATAATCTCGTTGGCCATATAGTCCACTGCGTTCACATTGGGTGGATAGCTCATATTGCCTGTAAAGACGAGGTCGTATTTCTTCTCACATTCCTTCGGCTTAAAATAATCGTGGTCGACACCATTGGGGATGATGAGGATTTCTTCGCGTTTGTCGTGGGGGAACAAGGCTCTGTCGGGCTCGCTGATGATGGTGCAGATGTCGAAGTCCTCGAAGGTGGCAGCCTCGTAACGCTTCAAGCGGCGATACTCCATATTAAAAACAGGTCGCGTAAAGCAGGAGGCGATGTCAGCACGGCGTTTCATCCCGTAGGAGAAGATATCCTGATAGTCGATGGCCTTCGGAAGACTCTTGCGGCGTATATACTCAGCAGTGCGCAACAACTGGCAATAGAGCATATCGGGCTTGTGCTTGGCAATGAGGCTGTCTATCTTCTTGACGGCCTTGCGGCTATAGAAATAACCACACTGCATGGGCAACCCCTTAAAGAAAGCGAAGACAAGGCCCAACAGAATCTGTAGTTTGTTTATTCTGATAAAATTGACGGACAGGCAGTAGGGCTGTAAGGCACGAAAAGCGTCCTGTTCGTTCACCTTGGCGTTGTCGTTGAGTGCGCAAAGGACGATTTCGTTGTGCTTGGCAAGTTGCTTTATCTGGTTGAACGCCCGCAACTTGTCGCCTTTTTCCAACGGATAGGGTACGCGGGGCAAGAGGACGAAAATCTTCATCTCATCAGTTTTAGGGGACAAAGGTACAAAAATTATAAGAAACTAATCTTGCTCCCCGGCTTGATTTGTTCATAAAACATCAGCAACCTTGCAATAATCTTGCGGTTGTCGTAGGTCTCCTCCACCAGTTTCCTTGCTGCCCTACCGATATTTACGGCAATCTGCGGGTTCTCGTTGATGCTGCGGATGGCCTCCACCATCTTGGCCTTGTTTTCGGCAATGATGATGTTCACGTCCTCGTTGTAAAGAATACCTTCGGCACCCACACGGGTGGTGATGACCGTCTTGCCCATTGCCATCGACTCAATGATTTTGATACGGATACCACTACCTGCCAACAGCGGCACGATAGCCACATCATGGTTGGCCACAAACTCTTTCGCGTCGGGCACCTCACCTATCACGTCAACATTGGGATTATCGAGCGTGGTAAGCCACTCAGGCATATTGCGTCCCGCCAGATGATAGACGAAGGTAGGCACCTTCTCCACCGTCTTGGGCAACACCTCATCGATAAACCAACGTATGCCCTCCTCGTTGGGCATCCAGTTCATGGAGCCAATGTGATAGAACTTGGGATGACCTTCTATCTCCGACTTGGGGGTAAACTCCTCGGGATAGACGCCAAACGGAATATCCACAATAGGCTTCGAGCAGTATTTCCGGAAGAAAGCAGCATCCTTGCGTGTAATAGCTGCAATGCCGTCAACAGTTTCCAAAGCCGACAGTTCGTACTCTTTCAGCGTTCTCGCCAAGTGGTTTAAGTACCAACGTTTCGCAAAGAAACGGGTCTCTTTGGCAATGCGTTCCCAAATCTTATGCTCAACATTATGGGCACGCAGCACTATCATAGCCTTGCTCTGGCTGCGGATAGTTTCGACGTAGGGGGTCATATACAGCATTTCCAATTGCACCACGTCAAAAGTCTCCTCCTGAAGCACTTGGGTGAGCCGTGCCTTGAACTCTTTGGAAATGAATCGCTCCACATGATACGACTGGTTTCTGAACAAATTGATCAAAGCCTTCAACGGATTGATGCTCAGGTCAACATCAATAAGCTCGATGCCCGTCTTCTGTCTGTAATCCTCTGGAATATCGCTTTTCTTGACGTGAAATTTTGGGCTGTTGACAGCCAAAACCTTGACCTTATGACCCGCTTCCAACAGACCCGTGATGATGCTGTTCATCGCCATCGGTCCTCCTTCGGAGGCTGGATAGGGAGGTTTGTTACACAGGAGAAGTATATTCATGACACTAGGATTTATTACGTTTGAAAAGTCTTTGGAAGTATTTCTTCCAGCTGTCAGCATCGAAAAGCGCAGCATCAGTAGTGGCCTTGAAAGTCAGGAAGAAACCTATAGGGAACAAGACCAATGAAGAAAGCCATACCCCTAAGAACATATTGAGTCCGCCAAACACCGCCATTCGCTCACCAATAGTGGAAATGACATAATAGACGACAAAGAACAAGACCGACACGACCACTGGCATACCCAAACCGCCTTTACGGATGATGCTTCCCAAAGGAGCGCCAATGAAAAAGAAAATGAGACAGGCGATGCTAAGCGTAAACTTCTTGTGACGCTCTTTCTTGTGTTTCATAATGTTTTCCGATTGGCTCTTTTGGTCCATCTTGTTGAACGAGGCATTCTCTTTGGCATTGCGGGCCGTTCCTACAGCGGTATTGGCGATGGCCACCGCAATGGAATCGGGATATTGCGACAAGAGCGGCCATTGCAGTATCAAGGCACTATCAGCCACAGTATCGATATTTTGTATGGGATCAGCGAGTGCCTGCTCTTCGTTGGCATTGGGGATACTGGAGATAGTGGAATAATTCGACCATCGCCGCGAGAAGCCCTCCGTAAAGGACTTTTTCTTACCGTCATAGCGGTGCTCCAACGAGTCAATGGCCGTGTTGAGCTGACGCAGATTCATCATTTGCTGCGACGACTTGTACATATCCTCGCTCGAACGGGTCATATCAAAGTCCTTAAGGCTGAATTTCAACTGTTCCTGCTTGAAAGACATCCGCTCGAAAGGCCGTGTCTGCTTGTAGTTGTCTTCGATTACATCAGTATAATTGTAACCATCATAGAGGGTGAAGATGATATTGCGCTGATTGGGGCTCAGGGTCATCATGCCCGAATCGGCACTGATGATTTTGACGTCGCCCTGCCGGTCGGAGTGGTCAAAGATTTTCACGCCATAGATGCTGCTGCCATCGGCACCTTTGTGTTCCACATAGATGACATAGTTGTCCAAATCACGATAGAACATACCCTCCTTGATATTGAAGGCCAGTTTTTGCCGACGAACGTCAAACAGCAAAGTCTGGCCCTTGAGGTTGGCAACAGGTATCAGGCTGTTGGAGGCGAAAAAGGCAAAACCGCTGATCAGCATTGAGAAATACACCAAAGGCCGCATCACTTTCCACATGGAAATACCCGAAGCTTTCATGGCCACCAACTCGTAATGCTCACCGAAATTGCCGAAACACATCAGCGAAGCCAACAAGAGCGCCAGCGGCAAAGCCATGGGAATAGAGGTAATGGACATATAGAAAAACAGCTCCGCCAATATATTCAATTCCAATCCTTTACCAACAAGGTCATCCACATACAACCACAGAAACTGCATATCGAGGATGAACAGGACAATGAAAAACGTGAACAGGAAAGTCCCTATAAACGAGTTGATAATATATTGGTACAGCTTTTTCATTTCCTAAATAACGCTGCAAAGGTAGAAAAATTTCCCCCTTTTCGGGGGACGCAAGGGATTTTTATATCTTTGCCGAATTATTCAGACCATTATGGAAACAAAAGATTTTTTCAAAGGCGTAAATTTGGCCATTACAGTAAGCGCCAAAGACGGCGAGATTCTCTATCAAAACGACAGCTCCATCGAAGTGAACGGCGATGCCCGTGGCCGCGACCTGATGAAGTGCCACAACGAACGCTCGCAGCAAATCATCCAGCATCTGCTGGACGATGCCGCCACCAATGCCTACACGATTTCAAAGAAAGGCAAACGCAAGCTCATCTATCAAACACCTTGGTATGAGGATGATGATAAACAGATCGTCGGAGGACTCATCGAGTTTTCCATCATTCTGCCTGAGGAAATGCCCCATTACGACAGGGGATAACGAAAAAAGGGCACCGTTTGGCGCCCTTTTTCGATGATGTGACTTTTTTTACTTCGTCACCAGATTGTAGGTGTCTTGTGCGATGACAAACTCCTCGTCGGTAGGATACACCACCACGGTGACTTTCGAGTCGGGAGTGGAGATGATGCCAGCTTCACCGATGAGTTCCTTGTTGGCATTATGGTCGAGTTTGATGCCAAGACCTTCCATATTCTCCAGAATAGCTTCACGCATGAACCAGGCATTTTCGCCAATACCGCCCGTCATCACGATGATGTCGGCGCCATTCATCACGGCCATGTAGCTGCCGATGTACTTCTTCACGCGGTGTGAAAACATATTGAATGCATAGGCACAGCGTTGGTCACCCTCTTCCTTGCCGGCACGCACGTCACGCATGTCCTGCTTGCCACCGGTGATGCCCACAAGGCCGGATTTCTTGTTGACCAAAGTGTTCATATCCTTGGTGGTGAGACCTTCCTTATCCATGATGTACATGAAGACGCCCACGTCCAAGTCGCCGGCGCGGCTGCCCATCACGAGACCCTCAACGGGAGTAAAGCCCATCGAAGTCTCCACCGATTTGCCGTATTCAACAGCGGCGATGCTGGCGCCACTGCCCAAGTGGCAGGTGACAATCTTCGTCTTGTTCCAGTCCTTGCCCACAAAGGCGGCAGCCTTCTCGGCCACATATTTGTGGCTGGTTCCGTGGAAGCCGTAGCGGCGGATACGATACTTCTCGTAGTACTCGTAAGGCACAGCATAGAGGTAAGCCTCAGGTGGCATGGTGCTGTGGAACGAGGTGTCGAACACAGCAGCCATCGGGATACCAGGAAGCACAGCCTCCATAGCAGCAATACCCTGCAAGGCGCCAGGGTTATGCAACGGAGCGAGGTCGCAGAGTTCCTTAATCAGATTGACAACATTGTCGTCAATGAGGACACTGTGAGAGAACTTCTCACCACCATGAGCCACGCGGTGACCCACTGCATCGATTTCCTTCAGGTCCTTGATGACACCCATCTTCGGGTCAACCAAAGCCTTCAGCACCAACTTGATGCCTTCGGTGTGGTTCGGAATGGGAAGCTGCTCATAATGCTTCTCACCATTGTACTTATGGGTGAATTCGCCCATCTCGAGGCCGATGCGCTCCAAAAGGCCCTTGGCCAGCAGGCGCGATGAATTGGCGTTCTCCATCTCAAGCAGTTGATACTTGATGGAAGAGCTACCGCAGTTTAAGACTAATATTTTCATGTTCGTTTTTGTTTTAGATTATTTCTGTTTTTGTGCGATGGATTGGTTGCAGGTGATGGCGACCAGTTTATACACATCGTCGATAGAGCAGCCACGGCTGAGGTCGTTGCAGGGTTTGGCGAGACCTTGCAGCACGGGACCGACAGCTTCGGCACCAGCCAGACGCTGGACCAGCTTGTAAGCGATGTTACCCACTTCGAGGCAGGGGAACACGAGGGTGTTGGCCTTACCGGCAACGGGGCTGCCCGGAGCCTTGCTGGAACCCACCGAAGGCACGATGGCGGCATCGGCCTGCAGCTCACCGTCGAGGACGAGGTCGGGACGACGCTCCTTGGCAATACGGGTGGCTTCGATGACCTTGTCGACCACTTCATGCTTGGCGCTGCCCTTGGTGGAGAAGCTCAGGATGGCAGTGATGGGGTCAATCTTGGCAATAGCCTTAGCTGTATCGGCAGTGCAAATGGCAATCTCAGCCAACTGCTCAGCTGTCGGCATAGGAGTGACAGCGCAGTCAGCAAAGACCATACGTCCGTCGGTGCCGTAGGGGCATCCCTCGGGCAGGAACATCGTGAAGGCGCCACTGACGCAGCTCACGCCAGGGACGGTCTTGATAATCTGCAGGGCAGGACGGAGCATATCGCCCGTGGTGCTGCGGGCACCACTGACCAATCCGTCAGCCTCACCAGCCTTAACCAACAGGATGCCGAGATACATGAAGTTGCCAGCCAGGTCGTAAGCCTGCTCGGGAGTCATGCCTTTGGCCTTGCGGATTTCAAAAAGAAGGTCGGCATATTTCTGACGCTCGGGGTTGGTCATCGGGTCGATGATGCGGGCTTTGTCGATGTTTTTCAGACAGAATTCGGCAGTCATTTCCTTAATCTTCTCAGCGGGACCGATGAGGATGATGTCGGCTACGCCGTCAGCCAGAAGGCGGTCAGCAGCTTTCAGGGTACGGGGCTCGTCGCCCTCGGGGAGCACAATGCGTTGCTTGTTAGCTTGGGCATTGGCAATAATTTCTTGCATTAAGTCCATATTCAGGTGTTTAATTATTGGTTGATACTAATTGTTGATCTGTTTTGAACCTGCAAAACTACTGACTTATTCTCGTTTTTGCAAACTTTTCTTCGTCATTTTGACAAAAGACTACGCTGCAAAACTTATCAATCGATATGTTTCTGAAATGCCAACCTCTCATCTCCGTTCAAGAGGAGGATGATTCCACAGTATTGATAGCCGTGTTTTTCAAGGCCTTTACGCATAATGATGTTGGCTTCGTGGGTGTCGATGCGGATGTTGGAGACCTTGCTTTCGCAATAGTCTAACAAGGCATCCAAAACGCCATGCGAAGCAGGAGTGCTGGCGATGCGATGGATGACATAGTAAGGCTCGTCATCCAGCCACTGGCCGTTATAAATCACATTATAGGTCACCTCAGGACTGGGCAGCAAGGCGAAAGTGCCTACTATCCTACCCTGCTCGTCCATCATCACATGGCTGCCACCCAACTCGATGTCTTTCCTGAACATATCGTCACGAGGATAACCCTCGGGCCATTGATACACATTGCCATAACTGCGCATTATTGCACGGGCTTGGTCACGAAGATTAAGGATGGTCGGCAAATCATCCAAAGTGGATTTACGAATCACGTAGCTCATTTTGCACCGAGTTCAAAAACAGTCAAATCGGCTACGGTCATCTCCACCACCTGAATCAAATCCTGCGGATTGAGCTTGAACTGCAAACCACGAACGCCTGCGCTGACGTAGATGTAATCAAACAGTTCGCAAGTCTCGTGGATGAAGGTGGGGAACTGTTTCTTCATGCCTATTGGCGAGCATCCGCCTCGGATGTAGCCCGTCAGGGGCAACAATTCTTTCATGGGTATAAGGTCGCAGCTCTTGTTGCCTGTGGCCTTAGCCGTCTTTTTCAAGTCAAGCTCATCATTGCCGGGAATGACGCAAACGAAATATCCGATTTTGTCCCCCTTCAGCACCAAGGTTTTGAACACCTGGTCGATATCCTCGCCCAACTGGTCGGCAATATGCTGCGCCCCGAGGTCGTTCTCATCCACCTCGTAAGGTATCAACTCATACGCAATCCCTTTTTGGTCGAGGATACGGCAAGCATTGGTTTTATTGACTTTCTCCTTGGCCATAATTACTTCCTGTTCTCCTCCACCCACTTACGGGCATTCACGAAAGCCTCCATCCATGGCGAGACCTCGTCGTTCTTGCGGTCTTCAGGATAGTAGGCCCACTGCCAAGGCAAGAAGGCACGCTCAAGGTGAGGCATCATGGCAAGATGGCGCCCGTCATTGGAACAGACCGCTGCCGTCGACCAGTCGCTACCGTTGGGGTTGCCCGGATATTCGTCCTGACCGTAATGCATTACAATCTTGTACTTATCGCGGAAATACGGGAAATAGAAGCGGCCCTCACCATGGGCAATCCAAACGCCTAAACGGCGGCCTGAAAGCGACTTGAGCATCACGCTTTCATTCTGGGCAATCTCCACATTGAGGAAGCCCGACTCGAACTTATGCGAATCGTTGTGCATCATCATAGGATGCTCCTCGTGGTCGGGATAAAGCAGACCGAGTTCCATCATCACCTGGCAGCCATTGCAGACACCAAGACTCAGAGTATCCTCACGGGCATAGAAATCATCAAGGGCTTTCTTGGCCTTCTTGTTGTATAAGAAAGCACCAGCCCAACCCTTGGCCGAACCCAAAACATCCGAGTTGGAGAAGCCACCCACGAAGGCAATCATGTTGACGTCCTTCAGTGTCTCACGTCCTGTGGCAAGGTCAGTCATCGTGACGTCACGCACATCGAATCCAGCCAGATAGAGAGCATAAGCCATTTCACGGTCGCACTGGCAACCTTTCTCACGGATAATGGCTGCATTGATACCTGTGGGCTTGCGGCGATGCATATCGATGCCAAGGCTGGCAGCCTTGCCCGTAAAGCCACGACCGAAGCTATAGTGCAGATACTGTTTCTTATAGTTCATAAAGCGCTCCATAGCCTTGCGCTCGCCACTCTGACGGCGATCGAGCAGGTAGGACGACTTATACCAAGTGTCGCGTAGCGCTTCGATGTCGAAAATATAGTTATGCTCAGCATGCAGGATGTTGATCTGTCGCTTGGCCTGAGGCTTACCAATCATCTTGAAGGTGATGCCCAGTTCGCGTAACATACGATTGGCGATGCCATCGTTAGAGACTTGCAGCACCACCGAGGGCTTCTCGCAGAACAGCACGGCCATGAAGTCGTCATTGTCGAAGACGCTCAGGTCGAGGTTCATGCCGTAGGTGGTGTTGGCGAAGTTCATCTCCAACAAGGTGGTAATCAAGCCACCAGCCGATACATCGTGACCTGCCAGCACCAAGTTGTGTTCGATAAGTTTCTGTATGGCGTTAAAGCACTTCTTGAAATAGTTGACACTCTTCACATCCGGCACAGCCTGACCGATGGCACCGATGCTCTGTGCAAAGCTGCTGCCTCCCAGTTCGAAGCCATCCTTCGAGAAGTCGATGTAAAGGAGTTCTGTATTCTCGTCAGGTTTCATCACAGGACGAATCACCTGGCGGATGTTCGACACCTCGCCTGCAGCTGAGATAATCACCGTACCAGGAGCCACCACTTTCTCTCCATCGGGATACTTCTGCGTCATTGAGAGGCTGTCCTTGCCCGTGGGCACATTGATACCCAAGGACACACAGTAGTCGCTTAAAGCCTTCACGGCTTCATAAAGACGTGCCGTCTCACCTTCCTGCTTAGCGGGCCACATCCAGTTGGCACTCAATGAGACGCCTTCCAGATTGCCCTCAATCGGAGCCCAAAGGATATTGGTCAATGCCTCACTGACCGAAAGTCTTGAGGCTGCTGCTGGGTCAATCAGACCTGCAATGGGGGCGTGACCTAAAGCTGTAGCGATGCCGCGTTTACCGTTATAGTCCAAGGCACTGATACCCAAGTTGCTCAGCGGCAGCTGAATCTCACCTACACATTGTTGTTGTGCCACGCGACCCGTTACCGAACGGTCCACCTTGTTGGTGAGCCAGTCCTTGCAAGCCACTGCTTCCATCTGCAGTACGTTGTTGAGATACTTGTGTATATCGCGCTTGGTATAGCTTATTTTCTTATAATGATGTTGTTTGGTCTTGTCCTTCAGAATCGTCTTGGGGGCGCTACCAAAGAAGTCGGAGATAGCCAAGTCAATGGGAGCCTTGCCTTTCTTACGGACAAAGCGTAGACGCTCATCACCCGTCACCTCACCCACCTCGTAATATGGGGAGCGTTCACGCTCGGCCGTCTCCTTGATGATATCCTTATCCTTCTTGTTCACCAAGAGTCCCATACGCTCCTGCGACTCGTTTCCGATGATTTCCTTGTCGGAAAGGGTTGGGTCGCCGACAGGCAGGTTATCCACATACACCACACCGCCTGCGTCCTCAATCAGTTCGGAGAGACAGTTCAGGTGACCGCCAGCGCCGTGGTCGTGTATGCTGCGAATGGGGTTGTGGTCACTCTCAGCCATAGCCCTGATGACATTACTCACACGCTTCTGCATCTCAGGATTGGCTCTTTGAACGGCATTCAGCTCGATAGCGTTGCTGTATTGGCCCGTGTCCACACTCGAAACGGCACCACCACCCATACCGATGCGGTAGTTGTCGCCTCCCAGCACAATGATTACATCACCCTCTTCGGGTTCAAGCTTCTTGGCATCCTTCACTTTGGCAAAGCCAATGCCGCCTGCCAGCATGATGACCTTATCGTAGCCCAGCGTCTCTTTCTCGCTATGCTCAAAGGTCAACAGGCTGCCGTTAATCAAAGGCTGTCCAAACTTGTTGCCAAAGTCCGAAGCGCCATTAGAAGCCTTGATAAGAATCTCTTCTGGCGTCTGATAAAGCCACTTACGCGGCTCGATGCCCTTCTCCCAATCGCGTCCCTGCTCTGTGCGGGGGTAAGAGGTCATATAGACGGCAGTACCCGCAAGAGGCAGACTGCCCTGGCCTCCTGCCAAACGGTCGCGAATCTCACCACCGCTACCTGTGGCAGCGCCATTGAAAGGTTCAACAGTGGTGGGGAAATTATGCGTCTCGGCTTTAAGAGAAATGACAGTATCAATGGGCTTAATCTGGAAAGCAGAAGGCTTGTTGGGCTCAGCGGGAGCGAACTGCTCCACCTTGGGACCCAAGATAAAGGCGACGTTATCCTTATAAGCCGACACCAGTCGATTGGGGTTCATCTTCGAGGTCCTCTTGATGAGGGCAAACAACGTATTGGGCATCATTTTGCCGTCGATGACGAAGGTACCGTTAAAGATTTTGTGGCGGCAGTGCTCCGAGTTGACCTGTGCGAAGCCGTACACCTCACTGTCGGTGAGTTTACGTCCAATCTTTGCGGATATGCCTTTCAGATAGTCCATCTCCTCCTCGCTCAAGGCCAGACCCTCCTGCTGGTTGTAGGTCTCGATGTCGTCGATGTATTTCAGCGGCTCAGGTTGGCGATCCACTAAAAACACCTTCTGGTCAAGATTCTCGTAGCGGTTTTGCAGCATCGGGTCGTAGGGTGCCTTCTTAGAATCCACTTTATGAAACTCCTCAATACGTGTAATGCCCTTGATACCCATGTTCTGGGTAATCTCTACGGCATTCGTGCTCCAAGGCGTAATCATCTCACGACGAGGCCCGATGAAGTGACCCTTCACCGTTTCTTTTTCAATCAATTCGGCATTGCCGAAGAGCCAGATGAGTTTCGAAATGGATTCATCAGAAAGGGCGGCATTCGATTCTACCGCGATAACCCTCTGATTGTCAGATTGGAAAAAGCATATCATAAGCGCAAAATATTATGCATAAAAACAATGCCGCAAAGATAGGGTTTTCGGCTTAATGTTTTTCAAAAAAGAGGAAGAAAATATAGCAACAGCGCTTAATACCCTTCTTCTCCCTGCTGCTCATCGCCACCGCCTTCATCGCCACCTTCTCCGTCGGGACGATTGCGCTTCATATTTTGCTGATTAATACGGTAGTTGAAGTTGAGCGAGAACGAACGACGGTTCCAAGTGCTGGTGCTATACTGCCAAAAGCCGTCGCCCCACGACTCGCCGCCCCAGCTACGCGAATTGAATAAGTCACGCACGTTGAAGGTTATCGTTCCGTTGCCATGAAGCACCTCCTTACTCACCGCAAGGTCCATCCACCAGTTGCCCTTATGCATACCCAGCGGCTCTTTATGAGGACCCATGACGTGAGCCGTCAACTGCAGGTCGAACCAGTTACTCACCTTGAATTTCGACACTACACGACCGAAAAGCATCCAAGTATCGTCGTCATATACCTTGTCGTTAATCGTACCGTTGAACCTCGAATGGAAAAAGTTAACGTTGCCGTTCAAATTCCACCAATTGGTCATCTGCCCCTGCGCCACCAGTTCCATACCGAAGTCGTCGGCCTTTCCGAAGTTGATAGGCATACTATAGAACACACCATCCTCCTCGAACGTGTAGTGGCGTATCATGTTGGTTCCGTGTCGATAATAGGCTGTGAAGTTGAAACTGGCCTTATCCCAAAAGTGGATGTAGCCCAACTCATAACTGTCCATATAGGTTGGCGTCAACGAGGGATTGCCCATGCGTATATTGCGGTTGTCGTTGTAGGAGCGGAAAGGGCTCATCTGCCAGAAACCGGGACGACGGATGCGTCGCGTATAGCTCACCTGAAACTGGTTGAACTCGTTCACCGAATAGTTCAGGTGGGCACTGGGGAAGAAATCGATATAAGGTTTGCCTCCGTTGATGGAGTCAGACCCGTCGTGGGCATAGCCTTTCAGATTCGTCATGATGTCAGTCATCTCTGCACGCAGACCCACCTGTCCCGACCAACGTCCCCACTCGTTGCCCAAACTGGTGTAAAGCGCCGCCACTTGCTCGCTGTACTCGTAGTCGTAACAGTAGTCGAGCAAGGAATGATATACGCCAAGACTATCTTTCTCCGTCACTTCCGAGAGGCTGGTGATGCGGCGGTTGGTGTACTTACCGCCTATCTCCCACTGAGCCTTCTGTGCAAAAGGATGCACATAATCAATGCTGGCCTGCAAGTTGCGCATATTCTGGTCGTTGCCAGTCTTCTGATAGAGTGTCCATAGCGTCTCACCCATCGTCTTGTCAGGATAGAGCGTCTCTGTGATATCAGACCTCGAGGTCTCGGCATTGGTGAAAAAGCGCACATTGGCCTTCAAGCTACGGCCTTTGCGCTCAAAGGTCTTGTCGTAATCTAAAGTGGCCTCATACATGGGCTCATATTCCTCATAGTCCTCCGCACGGACATCATAAGTCGAGGTGCCCGAAAGGGGATACTCGTCGAAATACTGTACCACTGGGTGCGTCTCCAAACGACCGTAACGATAGACAAAGGCCGCACTCAGGATGTCGTTGTCGGTGATGTAATAATCGGCACCCACACGCACGTTGTGGCCCATGCGACGCATACGACGCTCTGTGGTCTGGTCAGTGAGTTGGGTGAAAACAGTATCGCCGTCAATGATGTCACTGAAACGTTTAGTCTGGTTGATGCCTCCACCTATGTTGCTGCGATTGTTGAAGCCATAACTGGCGAAAAGGTTCCATCGCTTCAGACGGTAGTTGGCCGAGAGACTCGCACCATACATCCAGGGATAGCCCGTACGCACATTCACTGCCCCATTGAAGCCCTTTCGCTTGTCTTTCTTCAGGATGATATTGATGATGCCCGCCGAGCCCTCTGCATCGTAACGTACCGAGGGATTGGTGATGACCTCTACCCTCTCAATCATATCACCCTGCAAGGTACGCAAGGCATCTTGTGTACTCATGCCTGAGAGACCCGACTCCTTGCCGTCGATGAGGATACGCACACCATCATCGCCCCGTAGACTCACGTTGCCCTCCACATCAACCGAAACAGCGGGGATGTTCTCCAACACCTCGATGGCATTGCCGGCCGTGTTACCCACGTCCTTGCCTACGTTGAAGACGTGCTTGTCCAAAGTCATCTCGTAGGTGCTCTTCTCAGCCACCACGTTCACCTCGCTCAGCATACGGCTATCAGGCTCAAGGGTAATTTTGCCCACATCAACAGTGCTCTTTGAGCCATCCAAGGTGATGCTTTTATAAGCAGCTATATAGCCCATATACTGAAACTCAAGCTCATAGTGTCCTTTCTCGAGTTCCATGGTAAACTGTCCGGACGGTTCTGTGATACAGCCCGACACGAAAGTCTTGTCAGGCAAAGTGCAAGCCCTGATAGTAGCATATTCCAAAGGAAGCCCTGTGGATTTGTCGCAAATGCGACCTTTCACCGTGATAGCGGCAAAGGCAATATGAGTGCAGCAAAGAAATGTAAGTAATACAAGAAGTTGTCTTTTCATTAGAAAGTCAGTTATGCTCGTTTCAAAGTGCAAAATTAGGCTTTTTTTATCACATCAGTGTTGGATTTATTTTCAACAATGCCACCAATTCATCGCTGATGTTGTTGCCCAACTGCCGACAAACATCCTGGCTCCACCGTTGCGCCACCTTGATGCGCGAGGCTTGGTCATTGACACCCTGCATCTTGGCATAGATATAACCTGCATTGAAATTGTCACCAGCCCCTACCGTGCTGACCGTCTCAATCGGCTGAACTGGATAGGGTTCACAGCCTTCAGGTGTATAGACCCGTATCTGACGCGCTCCATCGGTCAGTATCAACGTGTTGCAAAGGCGGCTGACCTTTTCGTAGATGGCATCTCCATCACTTAAGCCGTAGAGATAGTTGAAATCTTCCATCGAGCCACGCACCACATCGGCCAGGCTCATGTTCTCCTCAATATTGTGCATTACTTTAGGCAAGTCGGCAATATGGGCTTTGCGGAAATTGACATCATAGTAAATCCATGCACCTGCCTTGCGTGCCTCACGAATCAGGCCTCCCACCACAGGCCTAATCGCCGGATTGATGGCAAAGAAGGAACCAAAGAGCACTACGTCATCCTTGCTGAACTTAGGCAGTTCCCCGTCCAATGAGACCGATGCATGGTCCTTATAGAACACATATTGCGCATCATTGTGCTCATCCAAGAAAGCCAACGAGATGTGTGACTTGATATGATTGTGACGGCAAACGTATTCCGACGACACGCCATTCTCTTTCAAATAGTTGCATATCAAATCGCCCACATGGTCGCCACCCACCTCTGTCACCATGACACAATTTATTCCTGCCCGTCCTAGCGAGACGATGCTGTTGAATGTCGAGCCTCCCGGCACTGCCTTCTGTGGCTGGTCGTCTTTAAAGAGGATATCTAATACGGTTTCTCCGATACCTATTACACGTTTTTGATTCATAGCGATATATGTTTTTAATCACATTCTAAGTAACCTAAACCCTACATCGGGTCTACATCCACCTGCACCTGGACGGCTTTGTAGTCCGAATTCAGTTGGAAAAGATGTATCTGCTCGGCAATCAGCTCTTTAACTTTCTGAGCATTGTAGTCACGGCGGAATTTCACCATCATCTGCTTAATGTAGAGGTTCTTCACCCTTGAGACAACAGGGTACTCAGGGCCAAGCAGGTCCTGCTTAAAGATGGAACGCAGCATGGCGGCCAACTCGGCAGCGGCTGGGTTGAGCTTCTGGAACTCCTTGTGCTTCATTCGGATGAGGATGAGGCGGTAGAAGGGAGGATAGCCAAACTGCCGACGGATGACCATCTGCTTCTCATAAAGCCCCCTGAAATCGTTGCGCAGTACGTCCTGCAAGACGGGATGGGCAGGTTCGTAGGTCTGGATGATGACCTTACCCTGTTTGCCTTTGCGGCCTGCCCTGCCTGCCACCTGGGCCATCAGCTGGAAGCTGCGCTCATGGGCTCGGAAATCAGGGAAGGAAAGCATATTGTCGGCATTGAGTATACCTACCACCTTCACAGAGTCGAAATCAAGGCCCTTGGTGACCATCTGGGTGCCAACCAGAATGTTGGTCTCATGATCCTGAAAGGCCTCCAAGATGCTCTGGTAGTCGTTTTTCGAGCGTGTGGTGTCCAAGTCGAGGCGGGCCACCTTAGCCTCGGGGATAACAAGATTCAGGTCTTCCTCAATCTTCTCAGTACCGAAGCCGTGCATGCGGATATTGGTGCTGTGACAGACGGGACACTCTGCGGGCACCGATGCGGTATAGCCACAATAGTGGCAGCGCAACACATTCTGGCTTTTGTGGTAGATAAGACTCACATCACAGTTGATGCACTGGGGCACATAGTGGCATTCGTCACATTCCAAGCGCAGCGAGAAGCCCCTGCGGTTTTGGAACAGGATGGTCTGGTTGTGCTCCTCCAAGGTCTCCTTCATCGCATCCAACAGGGTGCTGCCAAAGTCGGCCTTCATTGTCTTGCGCCTCCGCTCCACCCGCATGTCGCTGAGGATGATTTCGGGCATCTGTACGCCACCAAAGCGTTCGGTGATTTCCACAAGATGATAGCGTCCGTTCAAAGCGTTGTAATAACTCTCGTAGGAAGGTGTGGCTGAACCCATCACGATGTTTGCCTTATGCATTGCGGCCAATACGACAGCCGCATCACGGGCATTATAGCGAGGCGCAGGATCCATCTGCTTAAAGCTGCTGTCGTGCTCCTCATCGACGATGATGAGGCCGATGTCAGAATAGGGCAGAAAGATGGCCGAACGCGAGCCGATGATAATCTGATGCTTGGGCGATTGGGTCTGACCGAAGTCGCGCACCTGCTCCCACACCTCTACCCTCTCGTTGGTGCCGTAACGCGAATGATACACGCCCAACCTGTCGCCGAAATATTCCTTCAGGCGGTTAATAATCTGGGCTGTCAGCGCAATTTCAGGAAGAAGATACAGCACCTGCCTACCTTGGTCGACAGCTTCCTTGATGAGTTTGATATAAATAGCCGTCTTGCCACTCGATGTCACACCGTGAAGCAGTACGGGTTTCCCTTCCGAAAATCCCTCCCGGATACCCTTATAGGCCTTCTGCTGGGCTTCCGTGAGCTGGATGCTGTCCACGTCGGTCTGCACCTTAAATTCCTTCAAGCGACTCACCTTGCGCTCATAGACTTCGAAGATGCCCTTCTCGGCCATATTCTTAAGGATGGCGGACGAGGCTTTTGCCTTCTCCAAAAGCTGCTTGGCCAGGACGTCGTTGTCGGCATCGCCTCCGAGGGTGATGAAGGAAAGCAGCACCTCCAATTGCTTGTAGGCACGTTTGGTGAGGTTGTCCATCAATTCATGCACTTTCGCCTCATCACGGTATTCCGCCGTGAGTCGTACAAAACGCTCGTATTTCGCCTTATATTTCTCGTTCAGCTCCTCTTCCATCACGAGGATGCCTTTCTCCATCATGCTATGCACAAGCGGCATCACCTTCTTGAATCCAATAATCTTGCTCACCTCGCTGATGGTGATTTTGGGCTTGATCTGAAGAGCCTCCACAATGAGGTATTCAAAGTCGTTCAGTGTCACGGAGTCGAGGACGTAATCGGGCGAAAGCGCAACGGTGGTCTCGCTGCTCAGCTTTAAGGCGGAGGGCAAAGCGGCTTGCATTACCTCACCAAGGTGACTCATGTAATAGGTCTTCACCCAGTCCCAGAATTCCAGTTGCTTTTCATTGACAATGGGCTGGTCGTCCAACAGGTCCATCAAGAACTTGACCTCGACCGAGGGAACCGTCTCTGTAAGGCTCACAATCAGCCCCGACATGATTTTGGTCTTACCGAACTGCACCACCGCCCTTTGTCCCACACGCACTTTATCGTTCAAGGCGTAAGGGACGCGATAGGTGAAGGTGCCGGGAACGGGAATCGGCAGGAGCACCTCGGCAAAAAGGGTGATTCTATCGGGAGCCATGGGAGTTAATGTGAATTCACCGTGGTGTACCCTACCAACTCGTCATAGCCCTTGAGGGCATTGAAGTAGTAGAAATACAACTTATAGACATTGTTGGTCTCCCAATGGTTGCCCACTGTAAGGTCGGTGCGGACTTCATTGTTCAAGCGGTCGACAGTGACCATCTGGAAATTGTAATAGCCCTGCTTAAGCATCATCGAGCCGGTGTAGCCGTGCAGACGGTAGTCGTAGGTCATCTTGTTGCTCTCGTTGAAGCACCAATCGTTGATGGCACCCATGATATAGAGGTCCTCGTGGGTCAAAGGGGCGTCGCTCTTGTAGAAAAAGTTGACGCGGCAATAGTCGGCCTCGGTAGCGTTATCAAGGTTCTCATCCTCCACGTAGACGAACTTCTCACCATGAATGTCCTCGTAAGTGACGTAAGCCTTCCTGGCCATCGATTCACACGTGGCAATATCAATCTCATAACACTCCTCGGTGCGGCGAATATGAGCCAAATTTTCCGATTGGAAATAGAAGTTGCTGGTATTGAAGCGGAGGTATTGGTTGCCTGCCTCGAAGACGGTCTGGGGATGATGCTCGAAGGAGATATAATCGGGATAGACGTAGGTGGGCTTCAGCCCCTCAGCGGCATTGTCCCAGCGACCGTTCTGGCGTATGGTCAGGAAGCTGTATTGCTGGGTGTTGCCCGTCAGGTAGCTGTTCAAGTTTACTTTGACGTTGAGCTGCTGATGGGTGTCGGTAAGGTTGAGGTCGTCGGGGTAACGTGGCACCACGGCACTCACCCCAGCCTTCTCGTCAAAAATCATAAAGCGGCGGGTGAAGTATAAATCGTTCAGGTCGTCGCCATAAACGATGAGCAGATAATTGCCTGAGATGAGCGGCATCATGTCCTCGTTGGGGAAACTGAGCTGATAGTTGACATAGTCTATCAGGGTGTTGCGCGAGAAGGCATAGTCGTCCAAGCGATCCGACTCAAAGCCCGAGGCATATTGGATGCGCTGCAAATCGGAGGGCTGCCAGTCGTGGTTGCAGTGGATGAAAGTATAGTTGAGTATCTCCCCATCCCCGTCGATGATGTCGAAAGAGAGGTTGAGGTGGCCCATCATGTCAGCAAGCGGAACAACGGGGTCGTTCAACTGGTTGTCACCGGCATAGAGCAACACGGTCTGCACCTCAGGTTTGTAATTGATATTGCCGCAGGGCAGGTTGAATTCTTGTGCCCAGAGGCTTGCCGTCACGCAAAGCAGGAATATGAACAGGATGCTTTTTCTCATCGGATAAGATTTTCGGCAAAGATAAGAAAAAAGCCTCACAACGGAGGCTTTTTTAATTCTCAAAGATGCTCAACAATCTTTCGTTGAACTTCCATGAACTCCTCCGGAGTCATTTTGACATGTTCCTTCTTAAAGTCCATATCACCTTCCTGGGTGATAGGAATAAGGTGGATGTGCGCATGGGGCACTTCCAGACCGATGACGGCCACGCCAATGCGTTTGCAAGGCACAGCCTTCTCGATGGCTTTGGCGACTTTCTTCGCAAAAACCATCATTGCGCCAATCTCGTCGTCCTCAAGGTTGAAGATGTAGTCGTCCTCGCGCTTGGGAATCACCAGCGTGTGCCCCACCGCCACGGGGTTGATGTCCATAAAGGCGAAGAAACGCTCGTCCTCAGCAATCTTATAGCAGGGAATCTCACCCTTCACAATTCTTGAAAAGATAGTAGCCATGATTCTTGTGGATTAACGGGTGATTTCCAAAACTTCAAATTCCATTTTTCCAGCAGGCACCTGGATTTCGGCCATCTCGCCCACTTGTTTGCCCAACAGGCCTTTTCCTATGGGTGAGTTGATGGATATTTTGCCCTCCTTGAAGTTAGCCTCCTTCTCAGGCACAATGGCGTAGGTCATCACCATCTTGTTCTTAGTGTTCCTAATCTTGACCGTCGAGTAGAGCAACACCTTGGAGGTGTCCATCTTCGATTCGTCAAGCACACGTGCGTTGAAGATGAGTTCCTGCAATTCGGCTATCTTTGCCTCCAACAGTCCCTGGGCTTCTTTTGCCGCATCGTATTCGGCATTCTCTGAGAGGTCGCCTTTGTCGCGGGCTTCCTGGATGGCTAAGACAATACGCGGACGCTCACGCAGGATGAGGTCGTCAAGCTCGTCCTTTAGTTTCTGCAACCCTTCTTGGGTAAAATATTTGATTTCAGACATAGTTGTAGTTATTTTTCGAAAAAAGCGTCAAAAAAGGAGACCCTTACCGAAATAAGGGTCTTCCTTTAAAATCGCTGCAAAGATACGAAATTTTTCGAATCTCTTCGCTCTTATCAGAAATTAATTCTGACGCCGAAGGAGTGTGTACCTTTGAAGGTGTAGGTGTCTCTGAAGGCATAGTCGAAGGCCAATCTCATGGGATTCTCCTCGTCCTTCGAGAGCGGGACTTGCACGCTCAAACCAGCGCTGAGACCGCGATTGACGTTCATGCATTCATCATTGTCAATCACACCGCCCTTGGCCCAAATACCATTCTCATAGGTATAACCGGCACGCAGCATCAGGATTTCTTTCCAACCATACTCCAGGCCCAAAGTGATTTGGTCGTTGGTGAAGGAGTTGGAAGCGAAGTCACCGGCAATGGTGATGCGGTTTTCTTCTCCGATCAGCCAGTCGTAGGCAGCGGCGATGCTGAGTTGAGTGGGAAGCTCAAACTCATCGGCACGTTGCACAACGGTGAACTGCTGGGTGGTACCTTGGGTCAAGAAGGATTTGTAGGCCAAACCGTCGCCTGAGTACTTCATCGTGGGTCCAATGTTCTTCAGCGTGATGCCGAAGTGAACGTTGTCGTAAAGGCCAGTGGTATACTGGATACCAGCATCGAGGGCCACTCCGATACCATCCATATCCTTAATGGACTCGCTGATGATCTTCAAGTTGAAACCACCGCTGATGGCGTTAGAGAATGCATGACCGAAAGCCAAATTGATGTTCATCAGATTGGGCTTAAAGGTACCGAGCACATTCGGGTCGGGATTTTCATAAGTGGTGATCGGGATTTCGCCGATGCCGAAGCTCATGAACGACAGACCCAACACACTGGATTCGCCCATACGAGCCAAAACACCGAATGAAATGACATTGATGTCGCAGCCGTGCAGCCAATCGGTATAGCTGAAGTCGATGTCGAGCTTGTTGCAGGAGGTGATACCAGCCACATTGCCGAACATGGCGTCCAAACCATGAACCTTCGACATTCCGGCATTGCCCCAACCCGCGGAGGCAGCCCACGGGTTGATGAGCAGTTGCGATGCACCGGCCTGACCTGAACGGTCTTTATTACCAGCAATTGCCTGAGGAGCGGTCAGTCCAAGAAGAATGACCATGCTCATTACGATATATCCAAATGATTTCTTCATGATATTTACAATTTTACGGTTAGCAATTCCATTGATATTAGAAGGTATTCAGGTCAACTTTACGCATAGCACCGTAGAACTTGATCACGCGCTCGCTACCACTGGTGTAGTCTTTGATGTGAATCAGGTAGAAGCCACTGGCGATAGGCGTGTTGGCAAAGTTAGTGAGGTCCCAATCAATGTTAGGCTCGTCGTTGTCCTTGGTGAACTGGCGCACCTTATTACCGTTGAGGGTGTAGATGGTCACCACGCACTTCTTGGGCAGGTTGGCAATCTTCACACGGTTCATCAGTGCGTTGTTCTCATACTGCGAATAGGCGTAGTAAGGATTCGGCACCACGGTGATGAGGTTGAGGTCGTTCTCGGTCTTCTCAGGATCGTTGAAGGTCGGGCTCAGACCCTTGATGGAGAATCTGTACATCGGTCTCAATTCGTTCACCATAAGTTCATCAGGAGTGACCTCAAGATCACGCGGACCGTAACCAGGAGCATAAGGATGAGCCAGACGGATGCGGATGCGGCACTCATTGGCCAGCCAATCCTCGCCCTTAATACCCATCGGCATACCAACCCACTGTACGAGCTTGAAGAACTCGATGTTGAAGATTTGAGCCTGGTTGGCGTGTTGCTGGATGTAATTCAAGGTCTTGAAGGCACGGGCACCACCGTCATAGGCCGGAATCACGAATTCCTTCCAAGGTGAGCTGGATGCCACAGCGATAGAGTCTTGACGGAAGATGTAGACATAGTGTTTACCACCCATGACAGGCTCGCCGTTAGCACCGCGAACAACAGCCGGGTCAAGGAGCTGATAGAGACCATCGTCATATTCCACAGTGGTCTTCTCCAACTTGGCGGGGTTGAAGATCATATCGTTGCCTCTGTAGACGCTGTCAGCGAAGTAGGAGTCCTCACCGAACATCAGGTTCAGACGCATACCTGACTCAACGTCGATGACGTAGCCCGGGAACCAACCCATACCACGAGCGGCGATGTAGTTAGGTGCAGTGGGATCGAGGCTGCATGAATCGGGATTGGCTTCCCAGTCAATGTTGGTGACGGGACGACCCTGACGGTCGACGGAAGCGTGCTTACGCAGGATGAATCTCTCGATGCCACCTTCAGACAAGTTCTTGTCCATACACATCTCGATGACGGGGCAACGGGTCCACAGGTTGGTATCGGGAGTGAAGACAATATCGATGCTGTTGGTCTTGCAGAATCTATCAGGATTCTTTGAGTTAGCATGGTACACAGGACCGGGGTTGGATTTGAATCCCTGCTCGGTAACAGTGGCGAGCAGATAAGGAGCCCAACTACCACCGACGATGTTCTCAAAGTTCTCATTGGGGTCCCAAGGCTTGCTGGCGCCAGAAGCGGTAGCACTCGAAGACATGGCATAGTCGTTATCGGAAGCAGCGTTGATGTTGGAGTACGTTCCAGAACGGATCCAGTTGAGGACCGAGGAAGCACCAGCATTATCCGTATCGCGGATACCGCTGAGCCATACATGGTCGGGATCGGCAAACTCGATTGACGAGTTAACCATACCATTGTTTTCGGCCACCACAGCATCGTAGGAATGCCATTCGTCGCTGTAGTACATCTCACCCACGCGGATACGACCGAAGTCGTAAGGCTGGTTGATGGTGATGGAGATACCCTTCTCAATGATCATCTTTTCATCGCCATACACCGTGGTGGTGTCACAGGAGATGGTGTCACCATAGATAAGGTCACGGAGTTTCCAGTGCGAAGCCATACGCAGGGCGGAGTCGCCTTGGATTTCCTGGTTGCCGGTAATGTTGTGGGTGTAGGACTCAAAGAAGTCTTCGAACCACAGCTCATAATCCGTATTCACCACATTCAGCGGGTCAACAATCTTGACATTGAGAGGACCGTAACCGGCCTTATAGCTCGGATGGTAGCAGATAGGATAGTTGGGATCACCAAAGCGGACATCGCTGCTGGCAACCTTAATGTTTCCATTCTCATCGAAGAGGGCTGCATTGACCGACTCTTCATCAAGCTCAAGCTCGCAGCCACCGTTACCAAGACCCACGATACGGGTGATGGCAGGCATATCACCATAGGTGGCGTTCAGCACCGTACCGTTCACCGTCTTGTGAGGCACAGCGGCATAGCACTGGATGTTCTTACGGCCTTCGAGGTAAGGCTTCTGCTGACCCTGGAGACCCAGAGCGTCGTCCTGCGAATAAGTCAGGTAGTTGTTGTAAGCGTAAGCCACAGCCATGAAGTAATAGGTCTTGTGGTTGACCAGCGTCGGGTTGTCACCCGTCGAGAACTTGTCTTGCGTCACCACGAAGCTGTGGGTAATACCAGCATCACCGCCGTCGACTTTCAGGACAGGAACACGGGCCTGGATGGATTCGTCGTAGTTGTAGTTGACCAGGCGCGAAACGTTGTTTCTGATATCGCACTGGAACACCAGACGAGCCTTGTCGGTATTGTCAAGCTCATCGGCACCCACTTCACCGTCCACCAGCTGATAGACCTTGTAGCCTTCGAAGCGATAGTAACGATCGTAGAGGGTCTCGATAGGAGTATGGATTTCGATAGGATCCATCAAGGTGTCGAGCACGCAACCCACCATGCAGTTGATCTCGTCATACGAAGTGCCATCGAAGCCCTGAGGGATATAGAGGGTAGTATCGACGCCGTTGAGAACACACTGGATGGTGTCGAACGGGCCATTAGGATCATAGTTGTGAGGCATGTAAATCGTGGTATCGGTGCAACCCGTCCAGGCATACACAGTCTCGTGAGAGATTTCAGTATCGATACGCGAAACCGGAATTTCAGGATCGAGCTCGATGTAGCCCTCCTTATAGTTATTGGAGATGGCGGAGTTGGACAGATAGATAATCAGCTCTTGGTCAAGCTCGCGGATGGTCAAATCGGGAGCGCTGGGACCGTCGATAACCTTGAAGCAGTTGTCGAACAAAGCTTGGCACTTGTCGTCAACGATGCGGAGCAATTCAACGGAAGCCCATGCACCGCCTGAAGTGGCACGTGCCCACGGCACACCGAAGGTGATGTAGTTAACAGCACCGGGTTCCAGGGTGAAAGGACCAGCCGACTGCATGAAACGACGGTCATCAGGAGCGTTGTGGCACTCTTCCTCAGTCCAGTAGAGACCATTGGTGTTGAAGCCACCATTCGGCTCGACGCCACCGGTACCCCAGTTCCACGGGTCAGAGTCGCCAGGGAACATGAAGTCGCACTCGGGGCCAACCACGTCGCTGCCCGAGAAGGCGTTGCCACCGTAACGCATCTTAGCACCGTTCTTCCAGATACCACGCAGGTAGTTGTAATACTCAGGAGCAGTGCTCGGGTCGCCGTTATCAGCGGAGCTGTTGTTGTGATACACGAAGCGGCGCATACCGAAACGTTCGTCGTCGACGATGCCGTTGCCGAAGTTCACACCGTTGATGCTCTCGTCAACAATCTGATGACGGGCAACCGTGTCATAAACATAGGTATAGTGACCGCTACCATCATTGATGGAGTCGAGAATCACCAGCTCGAAGGTGTACTTGGGGTTATCAAGGCCATCGGGATCCATGTAGGGGCCCTGGAAGAAGTCGATACCGACCGCAGGGGGTTGGGCACCGTAGGCTTCAGGCTGACCGCTACCGTCGGTAGCAGCACCGTTGTAGCCGTAACCCAGACCACGCTCAACGTCGCAGCCCACATAGTCGTCCTTAGCGTAACCGAGGTCAACGTCGGTCCAAGGCGAGAAGTAGGTTCCCGTCAAGGTGTAGGTCGAACGGTTGATAATCTCGTAGCTATAGAAGGTCATGTTGTTGATTTCGTCGTTGGTGGCGAAAGCGAAGGCTTGGGCACGGATTTCCATACCGATAGCCTGACCGCTCGACTCAGTGTGCGAAGCACCTTTATCGTTGAAGATCCACCAAAGGGTCTGGTCGCCTTTCAGCACCTGGTCGGCCAGCAGTGAACCGTGCATTGAACCCTCGATTTCCTCATCCATGGTCGGAATCTTGGTGTGGCACAATTCGTTTTCGATGTCGTAGTAAGGATAGTCACCGCTTTGGGGGTTATACTCACCGTCACCGTCCCTATCATAGAAAGGAGCCAGATAGTGGCTAATGCCTTCGGCGTCGTCATCAGCGGGGTGGGCAGGCCACTTCTCGATGATGGAGGGCATCTTGTAGTCTTCAGCAAACTTACCCGTCGACTCATCGTAAGCAGCGAGGAATTGGTCAACCTCGGCACGGGTAATCTTGAAAATCTTGTCCCACTTGGCGCAGGTCTCAGGCGTGACAGAAGCCTTGCCGTCGACGGTCAGAGGGCCAGTGTAGTAGTCGTTACCGACCTGACGGAAACGCACGGCAGCGCATTTCAGCTGCTGGTTAACGTCGACACCGGCAATCCAGAGGGAACCGGCATACAGTGATGTGGCAGCACCGTTGGCAGGGATGAAATACTTGGAACCGACACCACCGGGCAAGTCCCACCACATATCACCACCCGCATTGACACGGGTCTTGACGTTGTTGGCGTCCAACCACTCAAATGACGAGGAAGGAGTACAACCGGCTGCGGTTTGGGCGCGTTGGCCCTTGCCATTATCCTCAAAGTGATACTTTTCAGCCTTTCCGGGAATCACGGCACCCATGACAAGAAGCGCCGCAAGAGTTACATGAACTATATTCTTCATAATTGGTATAATTTTTCGTTTATGGAACCATTCTCGTCATTAGAAGTTGAAGCTTAAGCCCAAACGGATCTGGCGAGGCGTTGAGTAGTTACCGCCCGAGTTGACGTAAATCTGATACATCGTGATGTAGGCCTCAGGGTCGAGCTGGCTGTAGATTTCACGCTGCCACTCAGGAGCCGACAGATAACCGTCGTCGTTGGCGTTACCCGTGGCGGAGTAAACACTCATGATGTTCTTTGAGTTGAGCAGGTTGAGCACTTGCAGATAGACGTTGACGAAAGCCTCGTGAGCCTTCTTGCCTTCCTCGTTGCCGCCAATCTTGAACTTGATGTCCTTGTCGACGCGGAGGTCGAAACGGAACGAAGCGGGCATTCTGGAACCGTTGTAGGTACCTTTCAGCAGGCTGGTACCACCCTGGATGGGTGACAAAACCTTACGGGCAGCGGTGTAGGGAGCACCCGAACCGCCGTTCACCGTCAGCGAGAAACCAGTGTTGGCCAACAGCTGGATGGGGTTCTTGCCGCTCTTTTCGCGCTTGATGACGGGACCGTTGTAGTCCTTGCCGTCCTTGAAACGATAGTCGAGGGTCAGGTTGAAGCCGTGACGACGGTCGCTGTTGGAAGGATAGGTGGATCTCAGGTTAGGCACACCGGCGGCGATAAGGGCCGAAGCAGTGGTGGCAGAAGCACCCGTCTTGTTATCGAACTGGAGGGTGTAGCTGGCACGCACACGGGCGTTCTTCGTACGACGCAGGTCGTAGCTGGCCGTCAAACCCTTAACAGTACCGAAGTCGAGGTTGCTGTAGCTGTTGTAAGCCTTCGGGTAAGCACCGTTGAAACGGTACATCTGAATCATGTTACGAAGCTCGCGGTAGTAGGCCGTGATGGTCAACGAAGAAGTGTTGTTCAGCTTCTGCTTGAAACCGAGTTCGTAGTCGATGGTCTGCGAGGGCTGCAGGTCGGGATTCTCAACCGTTTGGCCATATTCGTTGAAGTGCAGATAAATCAACGGTGAGCAGTAGTAGTTCTCGGTAGGACGCTGCGTCAAAATGTCGTAGTGTGCATAGAACAAAGCCTCATCGGAAATCGGGAAGGAGAAGGAGATACGGGGCATCACGCTCCAGGCAGGGTTATAGTCGTTGAACGACTCCTTGTTGACCTCACTCTGCGAAGGGTTCTTCACCCAAGGCGTCACACCCGTACCCATATTCAGATCTTCAGCGTCGGCAATTTCCTTACCTTCGGCATTGAACCAAGTGTGGCCGGTACGATAACCGACAATCTCCTTCATCTCGTCAACCTTGTTCACGTAAGGAACATAGTCGTCGCCGATGTTGCTGGGGATATTGATTTCGCTGGCATCGCCCACGAAGTGGTAGTTGTTGTTCTCACGGGCCAGTTCACCGCTCGCGAGAGCGTTTCTGATGTCACCAACATTATAGAAGTCGTAAAGGACATAAGGATCTTTCAGAACCTTCTGGTTAGCGTCGAAACGGTCGACACGCACACCGATGTTGAAGATCAGGTCTTTGAAGGCGAACTTATCCTGGATGTAACCGGCCATGTAGATAGGCTGCTGGGCGGCGATTTCGCGGGTAAAGTTGCCGTTATCGTCCTTATTGTTGAAGAAGTCTTCCATAGTGGGACGCTCGGAGAAACCGTACTTGCGCTTGCCGTCGTAGGTGTAGCCGCAATAGTCGACATAGAAGTTACCGTCGCGGGTCAACTCGTCGGCGCTGAACATGCTCAGGTCGAAGCCATTCGGCAGGTGACCTTTGTGCATCACACCTTCTTCATCATAATACATGATGGAATTATCGTCAAAATCGTAGGTGTCAATCAAAATCCAGTCGGTGCCTTGGGGATTCAGGCCCATAGCCTTACGCAGGTTGGCATCAAAGGTGTACTGCATGTCGGCGTCATACATCCTGTGATAATTGATGGTGTCAACGATACCATCGATGCTGGTGGCATAAGCGCTGTTCATATCCAATTCTTGGATGTGGTAGTTGGTGAGGTCGCTCATCAAGCTCCAATAACCCGTCTGTGTCGTGTACGGAGCACCTTGGAAACTCATGTAAGAGCGGTTACGCAGCTCATACTGCAAGCCCAACTTGATTTCATGGCTGTTGTCGCCACGACCGATGGTCATTGAACCGTTCACGTTGACGGCAAACTGGTCGGTCGAAGATTTACCGTAGCTGGTTTGGATGGTACCCGGCACCCTATACATACCGTAGGCAATCGAAGGAGCCATACCGTTAATCAGACCTCTGTTGAGGACGATGTTCGACATATTGTTGAAGTAGCCATACGAGCCATACTCATCATAAAGGTCATAGTAGTTTTCAACATAATTGGCCAGCAGCGGGTTGAAGTCGTAATCGGTGCGCTGGAACTCAACCAAGGTGTCATAGAAGTTGTTCAGCACCCAAACGTTGTTGAAGCTCTGGTAATGGGAATCATCCACCCACACAGAGTCAACCGTCAGTTCCGAGAAATAGTAGTTAGGAGCGCGGTAGGTGGTGAACTTACCAATGTTACCGTAAGCAAAGATATTGTCCCACAGGTCGGCATCGCCATACTCCGAGAAGTAGTGCGTGTAGTCAGCCTGGATGCTGTAGTACACGTTGGAGATCAGCGAGGTGCTTTCGGGGTCGCTGGGGAAGCGTTGTGAGAATCTCACATAACCACGATAGGTGCTCGACTTGCTGAGGTAGTTTTTATCGGTGTTGAAGAAGTAGTTGCTTCTGCCGTTGGCATAGCGACCTTGGCCTCTATACAACGAGCCACCGAGGGTGAGGTTGGTGTTGGCACCCGTGCGGACGTCGATCTTACCGTTGACGTTGACGCTCCAGTTGGCTGTGTTGTTGAGGTAACGGGTCTCAAAGAGGTTTTCCTTGTGGGTGTAGGAGGCCATCACGTTCGAACCCGTACCTGAGCCGCCAAGGGTCAGCGGGTTTGTCTCGATGTAGTCCATCCACTCGTCGGTGGCGCGATAGAAGTTGGTGGCCGAGAGGCTACCCACGCGGTTGTGGGCGAGGTCGGCAGCGAGGAAGAAGCCCAGCAGGGACTCTTCTTCTTTTTCACCTTCAGCATTGCGCTTCTTCAAAAGGGGACCGTTCAAGCTCAGGCCGAGACGCTTGTGGCCATAGCCTTCGATAGAGTGCTCATACTCGACACCGCCACCCCAAGTACGGCTGGGGCCCTTGGTGGTCATGTTGATGATACCGCCGCTGGCGTCACCATACTGGGCGGGAGTACCACCGAGGATGACGTCCACCTGGTCGATAGCACCTTGCGGCACACTACCGTTACCGATGACCCTCACACCGTCGATGTAGTAGACGGCGCCTTCACGGGAACCACGGATGGAACCGACCTCACCGTCAGCGGAGAACACACCACCGACGCTGGCGGCGACGCCTTCTGCCGAACGGTTAGGCAGCTTCGCGATTTCCTCAGCGGTGACTGACTCACCGGAGGTCGTGTTGTCCTTCGAGATCAGAGGGATCTCATAGTCGACGACGATGACTGCATCCAGACTGATGGAGCCACCAACCATCTTGATGTCGTAATAGGTGATCTTGTTGGCAGGAATAACAATGTTGTTCACTTGGAACGCATTGTAACCAACGCAGCTCGCCTTCAAGGTGTAGGTTCCCGGAGGGATAGGGTTGATGTCGTAGTTACCGTCGAAGTCGGAAGAGGCACCGCCCATCTGTGAGCCGCCTTTTTCAATGATGACGTTGGCAAACGGAACAGGTTCTCCCGTGTCGTCGGTAATCTTGCCTTTGAGTCTTCCTTGCTGTGCCATAGCCATCGTGCAGGTGGCTAAAAGGATTGCAAGGGTCATTAGTAAATTTTTAAACATACCTTGTAATTTTATGTAATACTATACTTCATTTAGTGCATTAAAAGTCGTCAAAATTACAACCTTCTTGGAAAGTACGCAAGAAAAAAATTCATTTTCGTCGTTTTTTTCTTGTCGTTTTTTCCAAAATATGATTCAACATTTTGATATAGAAACATTTATATAGATGAGATTTTTTTGCCACTCATAGAATCAATAATAGGGGTTACTTCGTTGATGTCGGCGCATCTTTTCGGCGCGCCGCTGGTCCTGCTTGATCATCCTCTTGGTCTTTTTGGCCTGATGCTTGAAGTGGGCCGACTTAGCCTTCTCATACTGCTTCTTCGACCGCTTTTCCTGCTGCTCCATCTGCCGCTCGGCCTTGCGCATCGCCCTCGAAGGCCTGTTGGAAGCGCAAGAGGCTAACAGCAAGAAAAGGCTCAGCACCAGGACAACATAAATGGTTTTCCTTTTCATATTTCCTCCTTTTGTGTGCAAAAATAATATTTTTTCTGCCAACGGCATACTTTCGGACGCATTTTTTGCGTTACTTTGCTGCTATGAAAACACGCATTCTACACCTATTAATATTAATAGCACTCCTGACTGGATTGAACGGTTGCCAGAAGTATCCCGACAACCCCAACCGGCCCATTACGCCGTTTTCGTTCACCATCTACCCTAACACGCTTCAATATCAGGAGATTAACTTCGTCAGCGGATGGATTTACCTCACCTCGGAGGTGGAAAGCACCAGCCGGGGAATCATCGTCTACCGTCAAAGTCAGAACGAATTCCTCGCCTACGACCGCTTGCCCCCCAACGAGCCCAACGCCTGCACCGATGACGAAGGCCACACGACCCGACTCGTGGTGGATTTCCCCTTTGTGGTGGACCATTGCAACAACGCCTACTACAACATACTGAACGGACAAATCATCGTGGCCGAGCCTGATATGGTTCCCAACTTCCCCACCGACGGGGGTCCCGTGTATCCGCTCATCCAATACCACACGCAGTATGATGGGCATAAACTAACCGTTTACAACTGATTTTCAGCCGAATAACTTCCGATTGTTGAAAAATGTTGAAAAAGTGGAGACGGAATTCCTTGTGGGGTTTCGCAGGTAGGACTACTTTTGCAGCGTAATCGTAATACTACCTCATTTCGTGCATACTATTGACGAAGCCTGCCCTTCGGGAGCGGGCTTTGTCAGTTTTCCATCACCCGCGTCTGCCGCTCGATGGAAGCCTGGTGTATCGCTTCAAACACCTTATTAATTAATATAGGCGACAAGCCCATACGCTCACCCGCTGCGATATGGTCGTCGAGAATCTTTTTCCAACGGTCCATCTGCACCACCGTCACATTGTGGTCTTTCTTGTATTCGCCAATCTGCGTGCTGACTTCCATACGGCGGGCCAGCAGTTGCAACAACTCGCTGTCGATATCGTCAATCTCACTCCTGAAGCCCGCAAGGTCGCGCTCCACTCGGCCCGTCTGCTTCGAGCGGAAGGTCAGGTTCGAAAGCAGTTGCTTCAGTTCATCGGGGGTAATCTGCTGCTTGGCGTCCGTCAATGCAGCATCGGGATTGATGTGGCATTCTATCATCAGACCGTCCATCGCAAGGTCGAGGGCCTTTTGGGAGGTGGATTGCAACAACTCGCGATTGCCACAGATATGGCTGATATCGGTGACGACGGGCACATCCATCAGGCGCTTCAACTCAATCGGTATTTCCCACATCGGGAAGTTGCGGTAAGGCGACTCCTTATAATGGGCAAAGCCCCTGTGAACGGCCGTCAACTTGGACAGTCCGGCTTTTTGGAACCGCTCGAAGGCGCCCATCCAAAGTTTCAAGTCGGGCGAAACGGGATTCTTGATGAAGACAGGAATATCCGTGCCGCTTAAGGCATCCGCCAGCTGCTGCACCGAGAAAGGATTGACCACCGTTCGGGCCCCAATCCAAAAAGCATCCACATCGTATTTCAATGCCAGCTCAATGTGCTCAGGGATAGCCACTTCGGTAGCGATAGGCAATCCCGTTTCACGCTTCGCCTCACGGAGCCAGACGAGCCCCTGCTCTCCCCTACCCTCAAAGGCTTCGGGGCGGGTGCGGGGTTTCCAGATGCCGCCACGCAGCAGCTTCACCTCAGGAATTTGCGACAAAGCACGGGCGGTAGCGAGGATCTGCTCCTCGCTCTCAACGCTGCACGGACCTGCGAAAACATTCGGGGCGTTCGATTGTGTATCAGTGTTCGCCATAACGGCTGCAAAGGTACAGGATTTTGATGAAAAAAATGCCTTAAAACTTGCAAAAACGGAAAAAAGATTGTACTTTTGTGGCAATGAATAGCGAGGGCAAATTTCGAAAAGAAATTCTTGCAACAAGCTGTGTTTCAACATAGTACACAACCTGGATAGAGTTGCTTATCTATTCAGGACACTAACTCGCTTATTCACAATACGTTACAAGGCAAAAATCCATACCAACTCTATAGCAAGGCTATACCAACGCTATACTAAGGCTATAGCCGGTCCGAGGTAACATTGAGGTAACATTGAGGTAACATTGAGGTAACATTGAGGTAACATTGAGGTAACATTGAGGTAACATTGAGATAAGTCCAAGGTAACGCTGAGATAAGTATTTTACAGCAAAAATAATACAGCATTGCTTTTTTTCGTAACTTTGCACTCAAATTATCATTATCATCATTATTCTCGCCAATAAGAAAGACTACATACAATGGAAAGAGTAGAAATCAAGCAAGCCTTGCAGATGCAAGCCTCTGACAATGAGATTACTGTAATGGGCTGGGTGCGCAACAAGCGCGGCAGCAAAAACGTGGCCTTCATCGCCCTCAACGACGGTTCGACCATCAATAACCTGCAACTCGTCATCGACCTGAACGTCATTCCCGAAGAGAAGCTGGCCTTGATGCACGCCGGTGCCTCATTGTGGGCCAAGGGCACCTTGGTCGCCTCGCAAGGCAGCGGACAGGCTGTCGAGCTCGCCGTGAAGGAAATCGGACTGTTCGGTCCGGCCAATCCCGACGAATACCCGCTGCAACCCAAGAAGCACTCGCTGGAGTTTCTGCGCGACATCGCCCACCTGCGTTTCCGCACCAACACCTTCGGAGCCGTGATGCGTCTGCGCCACGCGATGGTGTTCGCCATCCATAAGTTCTTCACCGAACGCGGTTTCTACAACATCCATACGCCTCTGATTACCGCTTCGGACGCTGAGGGTGCCGGCGAAATGTTCCAAGTGACCACGCTTGACCTCAACAACATCCCCCGCGACGAGCAAGGCAATATCGACTACAAGCAGGACTTCTTCGGCAAGTCGACCAACCTGACCGTCTCAGGTCAGCTGGAAGGCGAGTTGGCGGCAACGGCTTTGGGCAAGATTTACACCTTCGGCCCCACCTTCCGCGCCGAAAACTCCAACACCACGCGCCACTTGGCCGAGTTTTGGATGATTGAACCCGAAATGGCCTTCTACGACATCAACGACAATATGGATTTGGCCGAAGAGATGCTGAAATATTTGATTCAGTACGCTTTGGACAACAATATGGACGACCTCCAGTTCCTCAGCAAGCGCCTGCAGGACGAGGAGAAGGGCAAGAAAGAGGAAGAGAAGTCGATGGAGCTCATCAGCAAGCTGCACTTCGTACTGGAGCACGAGTTTGTCCGCCTGACCTACACCGAGGCCATCGACATCCTGCGCAACTCCAACTACAACAAGAAGGGCAAGTTCCAGTATCCCGTCAACGGCTGGGGCGTCGACCTGCAGTCGGAGCACGAGCGCTACCTCGTGGAGAAGCACTTCAAGAAGCCCGTCATCCTGACCGACTATCCGAAAGAAATCAAGGCTTTCTATATGAAACAGAACGAAGACGGCAAGACCGTCCGCGCTATGGACGTCCTCTTCCCCGGCATCGGCGAGATTATCGGAGGCTCGGAGCGTGAGACCGACATCAACAAGATTCTCGACCGTATGCACGAGGTGGGCATCCCGGAGGCCTCGATGGATTGGTACTTGGACAGCCGCCGCTTCGGCTCGGTGCCGCATTCGGGCTACGGCCTCGGCTTCGAGCGTCTGCTGCTCTTCATCACCGGAATGACCAACATCCGCGACGTCATCCCCTTCCCCAGAACACCGAAAAACTGCCTGTATTAATATGAACAATCAGCGATTGACTCAAACCCAGCGGCAGGAGCTGAAGCTCTCGCCCCAGCAGATTCAGTTGATGAAGCTGCTGCAACTGCCCTTAATCGAACTCGAACAGCGTATCAAGGAGGAGATGGAGGTCAACCCCGCCCTCGAAGAGAACGCCCACGACGATTATGACGACAACGAGCCAATCGCTGACGACTCCGACAACGGAGAAAACGACGACTATAACGACGACGAGGTGGACTTCAGCAAGGACGATGAGTTTGACATCACCGACTACCTGCAAGAAGAAGACATCGACGACTACTCCTACAAGCTGCAAACGAACAACTACAGTCCCGACGACGAGCTCTACGAAGCTCCCATCGTCAACGAAGAGACCTTCCAAGACTACCTGAAGCAACAGCTGTCCTACCGCAACCTCACCGAGGAGCAGCTCCAGATAGGAGAATACGTCATCGGCAACCTGGACGACAACGGCTACCTCAGCCGCCCCGTCCCCAACATAGTGGACGACCTGCTTTTCACGATGAACCTCGCCACCACCGAGGAAGCCGTCACCGAAGTGCTGAAAATCATCCAGGAGCTCGACCCACCCGGCATCGGTGCCCGCAACCTGCAGGAATGCCTGCTCATCCAGCTGGAACGGCTACAGGAAGAGAATCCCTTCAACGACTACAGCCTGTCGATCACCATCATCAAGGACTGCTTTGAAGAGTTCACCAGAAAGCACTACGACAAAATCGGCAAGAAACTGGAAGTCAGCAACCGTGAGCTGAAACCCGCCTTGGACGAGATACTGAAACTCAACCCCAAGCCCGCCGATGCCTCCAGCACAGGCACCAAGAACATCCACTACATCACGCCCGACTTCTTCGTCTACGTTCACGACGGCAAAGTGGAGCTGTCGCTGGATGGACGCAATATGCCTGAGCTGCACGTCAGCAAGTCCTATCTGAAAATGCTGGAAGACTTCTCGAAGAGCAAGGACACGCGCAATATGCAGGAAGCTGCCCAGTTTGTGAAGCAAAAGATAGATGCCGCCAAGTGGTTCATCGACGCCATCAACCAACGGCAGAACACCCTGTATGTCACCATGAAAGGCATCATCGACCTTCAGGAAGAGTATTTCCTCACCGGCGACGAGACCAAACTCAAGCCGATGATCCTGAAGGATGTGGCCGACAAAGTGGGTTTGGATATCTCCACCGTCTCGCGTGTGGCCAACAGCAAGTATGTGCAAACCCCTTACGGCACCCATCTGCTGAAGTTCTTCTTCAGCGAGGGCATCACCAACACCGAAGGCGAGGAAGTATCGACCCGCGAAATCAAGAAGATTCTGAAAGACGCGGTGGAAAACGAGGACAAAGCCAACCCGATGACCGACGAGCAGCTGATGCTGCTATTGAAGGAGAAAGGCTACCCCATCGCGCGCAGAACGGTGGCCAAATACAGGGAACAATTAGGGATACCTGTTGGGCGAATGCGGAAGGAGATGTAATAAATCGCCCACAATTCCGTTAGATATACGTGAAAAACAACTTCTATACCAACAAAAAACGCTGGAAATGGGCACTGGCCGTTGTGGCGCTTGTGCTCATCTCCGTCTCTTTGTGGTACACCAACCACCTTGTGAGGTCGCTTGCCGAGCAGGAGACCAAGCAAGTGAGGATGTGGGCTGCCGCGATGGAGCAACACGCAGTGGCGATGAAGTCGACGGAGGAGTTCTTCAACAAGGTGAGCGAGCAGGAGCAGCTGCGTGTGGAGCTGCTGGCTAACGCTTATCGCCGCGTAATGGACATCTCATCCAACGAGAACACCGCCATCTACGTCGACATCATCCGCAACAACATCAGCATCCCGCTGGTGCTCACCGACGGAAAGGACAACATCATGTCGTCAAGCAACCTGCCCCCCGAGCAGGAGGGAAAAAAGGTGTTTGACGCAGAGATGAAACGCGCCTATTCGAAGTTCCCACCCATCAAAATCGACCCGGGCTACGGCTTCGTGCAATACCTGTATTACAACGAGTCGCGCATCTACACCGACCTGAAAGTCGTTCTGGAAGACATGAGCGACCACTTCATGGAGGAAATCACCCTCAACTCGATGGGCGTGCCCGTCATCGTCACCAATGAAGACCAGACGCAAATCCTCAGCTTCGGCAACCTCGATTCCTTATTAATGCAGGACAGCAACTATGTGCGTCAGCAGATAGCGATTATGCGCGACGAGAACGAGCCGCTGCAAATCGAGTTGATGAACAAGGGAAAAGCCACCATCTTCTACCGCACCACCGACTTGGTGCAACAGATGCGCTACTACCCTATCATCCAGTTTGTTGTGTTCGCCCTGTTCCTGCTGATTGCCTACCTCCTCTTCAGCTACGCGCGCCGCTCGGAGCAAAACCAAGTGTGGGCGGGAATGGCCAAAGAGACGGCCCACCAGTTGGGAACGCCCCTCTCCTCGCTGATGGGCTGGATTGAGCTGCTGAAGATGCAGGACGAGCCTTTTGTGGGGACACACGAAATGGAAAAAGACATCGAGCGGCTGCAGATTGTCACCGACCGCTTCTCGAAAATCGGCTCCATCCCTGTGCCCGAACCCACCGACATCAACTACCTCATCCTCGACACGATGGACTATCTGCAGAAACGTTTCTCCAAGAAGTTTGAGTTTGAGGTCAATCTGCCCGAGGGCGAGCTTGTTATGCCGCTCATCCCCTCGCTGTTCCGCTGGGTATTAGAAAACGTGACCAAGAACGCCATCGACGCGATGGGCGACCACGGGAAAGTCACCGTGGACCTCATCGACGACGGCGACCACATCCACATCGACATCACCGATACAGGCAAGGGTATCGCCAAGTCGCAACTGCGCCAAGTGTTCGACCCAGGCTACACCAGCAAGAAACGCGGCTGGGGCATGGGACTGAGTCTGGCCCGACGCATCATCGAGGACTATCACAAGGGAAAGATTTTCGTGAAGTCATCCGTCGTGGGACAAGGGACAACATTCAGAATTACCCTGAAGAAATGAAAAAAGGAGGCAATCGCCTCCTTTTTTATTCTGCCTTATTCTTTGTCAGTTACTTCACAACGATGCGCTGCGATTCCGAACGACCCGTTTGGTCATAGACCTTCAGCATATAAACGCCAGTAGCCAAGCCGCTGACATCCACATTATTCCGCTCGCTTTCCAGCAGTATCTGGCCCGTGAGGCTTAAGATTTCAGCCTTCTGGAATCCCTCAGCCTGGATTTGGATTTCGTTCTCGGCAGGCATAGGATAGACCTTGAAACTGACGGCTTGCGTGTTCTCTTCAACGCCCGTGAGGTCAATATAGGAAGCATCCACTTGGTAACAATTAAACTTTATCGACACGGCATTGTAGCCATACGTGAGTTCAATGGAACCGTCATTCGTAGGAACCCATTCGCCTTCCGACATCATCTCGCACTCGGCATGCGTGGCGTTGCCGTTGTCATAGACGTAAGTGGAACGATAAGTGCTTTCCCAGGATCCTTCATTCCATTCTTCATGAAGTTTGGAAGTAAAAACATCATTTTCATAGTTATAGGTCGTCCTCTTTGATTTCACCCAATTGGTGCCCTCCCAGTCTTCCATAAGAATCTCGACGACATTCTCGTCAAAATCAAGCGCGTAGGTGTCTTTTTCGTCATTTTGCCAAGCTCCACCTTGCATATACTGGATAAGCAACTCAATGGTGGTGCCGTAATGAGTATAGGTGTACAATTCATCCGACGACCAGGTGTTTCCGTTCCATTTCCAATACAGAACGGTGGTCACATCACCGTTATAGGTGTAAACTTCTTTGGTTTTGTTCAACCATTCATTTTCTTCCATTGTCTGGAGAACGACCTCGCTCAACTCGCCACCCTCGTAGGTATAGGTAACAAGCTCACGGTCCATCCAGTTTCCCGTACCCGTAGCATCCATCTGCGTCAGTTTCTCCAACACATTGCCAGAAAAATCATATTCATAGGCTATCCTGATCATATCCATCCATACACCATTGAAGTATACCGAAAACAACTCCTCTATGAGATAATAGTCATATTCATCATACGTATAGGTAGAATAAGCCATTTCGCCATTGGTACTTTTCAAACGACAGGTTTCGGGGACGATGGTAATTTCACCCTTAATGCCATAGTGTTTCAGCACATTGGCTGTTGCATCCGATTTCAGCTGGGTTTCGTATTGCGCAAAGCCCACATTTCCAAACGCCATCATGAGGATGGCCAAAGTAAAGATTGCTTTTTTCATTTTTGTAAGTATTTAGTTTTTAATGACATCAAAGTACCAGTTTTGGAAGTACCACCCGTCTTCATGGTGGTATCTTGTTTTCCGGCCATAACCGTGCAAGCGTATCTCTCCCTGTTTGTTGGTATAGACGCTGGCGTGTATTTCATAACTGGGATGGAGCGGGTCGTCACCCTTTTTGAGATAAATCCTATAATCATCCGTGGCGCTGAAGGGCTGTCCCTCAAAAGTCTGGTCGTAGTTTTCGTCAGGACACTTGAGGCGGATTCTGACCGACGTCTCCGAAAGCTTGGTGACAGTAAAGATGGCGTCCTCGCAAACGAACACATCGCTGCTTTCTTGAATCAGCTCAAATGCGTCCTCTATGTTTGAGTATTGGTAGTCCCCTGCGATATCGTCAACCGAATAATTGTACAGATAGTTCCACTCTGTTTTCTTCTTCCCGCAGCCTGAGAAGACCAATGCTATCGTAAGAAGCAATGCTGCCAGTGTGATGGTTTTCTTCATGTCTCTTTTATTTTATAATGATGGTTTTTGTCTCAATTATCGTGCCATCAAGGGCCTGCCGGCTTAACAGGTAGGCTCCTTTCGCGAGGCCTTCAACGGGGAGCACCAATTGGTTGGCTCGGGTGTAGTCCTGGGTCAGCAGCACCTTCCCATTGAGCTCGCTCACGACGAGGCGTCCATCTGAAGCGGTGTTCCAGCTCACATTCACTGCTTTGGTGGCGGGATTGGGAAACACCTGCATGGTGGGCTGGGTGGCCTCTTGTTCCTCAACGCCGAGGGCTTGCTTGTCCCAAACGGCAAAGACATACTCGCCCGAGGGGACATCGTTGAGGATAAAGCGTCCCTGCTTCCAGTTGCTGCCCGGATAGAGCGTGTATTCTATCGCATGCCAAGCTTCCGTTGCGTCCTTACGGTAGAACAAGGTGATGGAGTCGTTCTGCGTCAGGATGATGTCGCCGTCGGTGTTCTTGGAATAGTCGAACCAGCCTTCCACCTGAGCCTCACCGAAGTCGTGGCGGTTGATGGTCCAGAAGTGCTTGGTGGAAAGGGTCAGATAGGGTATCAGCGGGTCGTCGTAAGGCTCAATATAGTGATTCTCCACGCTGAGGAAGACCGAGTCGGTGAGCGACACGGGTTTTGCCGTGAAGTAGGCGTAATTCTGTTGCGAACTATTCCTGAGCATCAGGTTCTTCTGGGTGCGGCCATCGAGCCAGTTGTTGTTGAAGTCGTTCACCAAACCCATAGGCTCGAAGTCGAGCAAGAAGGTCACCTCGCCTTGCAGCCCGTCCCATTCCACTCGTTCGGTGACCAGCTGGAAGTCGGCACCGATAAAGGTGACCTCGTAGGCGTTATCCTGTCCGATATGGGTGTCACCGATATGCTGGTAGCGCAGGTCGAGCGTCACCTGATACTGGTTACCAACAGGTTCCACAGAGGATATGGTGGCGTACAGATGCGGCATACCGCTTGAATAGACATAGGTGTCGAAAAAGCCGTGCATATCGATGCCTGAGTATTGCGTCAATGCCTCACAGAGCAGCTCGGAAGTGGCGGTCTGATAGGCATATTGCTGGAAGTACTGGCGCATCGCTGCAAGGAAGTTCTCGCGTCCCATGTAGTTCATCATCGTGTTGACGATGACGGCACCGCGATCGTAGACGGCATCACCGTCGTAGGTCATATCAAGGGGCATGTTGTTGAGCGGAATCCAATTGGTGGGGTGGGTGCACCAGCCGTTGATGGCATTGACCATAGCGGAGATGGTACTCTGGAAGGTAGCCTCGCCGTAAACGCCTGCCTCATAGAAAGCGCCCCAAAACTGGGCAAAGCCCTCGTTGAGCCACATATCACCCGCTTCAGCGCAGGTCACCAGGTTGCCCGACCACATGTGCGACAGCTCGTGCGCCAAATATTCCTCGTAGTTGGTATTGCCGCTGATGACGCTGGTGGCCAAAGCGATGTTGTCGGTATGCTCCATACAGCCCTTGCTCGTGCTAAGGTATCCGATGCGGTTGAAAGGATAAGGGCCGAGGTTCTCCTCAAAAAACGCCACGATTTCATGGATATGGGCGAAAGTGGCAGGCACATTGCCAATCAAGCCCGGTGTGGTGTACACCTCAATCGGGATGTCGCGCTCAACACCATGATAGGTGTCTTCCCATAGCACCAGGTCGCCGACGATGAAAGAGATATGATAGGTGGAAATCTCCTGCGGGGTGTTCCAATACCAGGTGGTGGTACCGTCGCCGTTGTCGAAGGTGTTGATGAGGTTGCCGCCACAGATGGCCTTTTTGTCGTTGGTGACGGTGAGGTAAAGGTCATAGGTGGCCTTATCGGTGAAGTTGTCCACACAGGGGAACCAGGTCTTGCCCAAGTTGTGCGGCTGGCTCTCGAAGCCCACACCGAGATTATAAACATAGTTGGAGCCCCACCATTCCACGCCGCCCCAGGTCTCGCTGAAGGTCGAGCCACCATAGCGCACATCGAGGATGGCGTTCTCGTTGGCAGCAATCGTCTCGTCGAAGTTGACGGTCAGGAAGTCACCCTCTTGGCTGAAGCTCTCCACGTTGTAGTAGTCGCAGGCCACATCGGTGGCGGTGAGGGTCTTCAGCTCCAGCACGATGGTGGAGGTGCTGGCGGTGGTGGTAAAGTTGATGAAGGCCTCCCCTTGCAGGGTGCGGTTGGCGAAGTCAAAATCCCAGAGACGAATCTCATAGTGGGTCACGTCAATGTTTTCGCCCGGGGTTTGGGCTTTTGCGAAAGGCACAAGGGCCAGTAATAATAAGGATAGGAACAGTTTTTTCATAGTTAATGTATCAACGGGTTGGTGATAATCGGTTCAGTCTGTATCGTGTTGCTCACGTGAAGTGCGCGGTCGAGGATGCGGATTTCGAATTTAATCGTGTCGTTGGGCGAGAAGGGATTCTGCACCGTCAGCTTGTAGTCTATCGTACCGCTGATGGCTTTAGGCTCCTCCGTCTCGCGCAGGCGGCGGAAGCGTGCGTTGAATGTCACGGTGTCATACAGCACCAGGGTGTCGCTCGGAGAAGTCAGCACGTGCGGACTCAACAAAGGCGTCTTGACGAAGACCCCGTTTTCCAGCTTCAGGTAGTCGACCTCCATATTGTAATAATGCGGGTCGTTGAAGCCGAAGGGATACAGCGTGTCGCCGTCGTCCAGCCCCAAGTCACCGTCGCCATCGGTATAGGCGAACGAGATGACGCCCTCGCCATAGAAAGTGCTGTCGTCGTTGAAAAGGTAGGTGAAGCCCGTGTAGGCAATCTGAGGCTCAATGGGATACTCCACCGGCTTCTGGCAAGCGGCGGCCACCAGCAGTAACAGACTCAATGCTATCCAATTCCAAGTTTTCATTCTTCACGTTTGAGGCGGTAAAAATACAACTTTTCGGGGAATCCGCCGCTGTTTTTCGGCAACACAATCACAGCGTTTTATTTATCATTGATTTTCAGTATATTAACAGTTTTTGTTCAAAAAAATGTCGTGGAAAAGTGTGGAAAAGTGTTGACATATCCACAAAAAGCCTATCTTTGCGACCTGTTTTGGCACGAAATTGGCCAATACAAAGACGAGCAGAACACTATTTGATGCCGAATCTATATATCATATCAGGCTGCAACGGAGCAGGAAAAACCACCGCCTCACTGACGGTGTTACCCGAGACCCTGCAATGCAAGGAGTTCGTCAACTGCGACGAAATCGCCAAAGGTCTCTCTCCGCTCAACCCCGACGGTGCCAAGGTCGCCGCAGGTCGCCTGATGTTGACGTGCATCAAGAAACACATCGCTGACAAAGTTGACTTTGCCATCGAAACCACCTTGGCTGCCAAATCCTACCATTCCCTCATCCTCAAAGCACGCGAGCAAGGCTACAAGACGAGCCTGGTCTATTTCTGGCTGCAAAGCCCAGAGCTAGCCATCAAGCGCGTGGCGGAACGAGTGAAGCATGGCGGCCATCATGTGGACGACAGTATCATCCGCAGGCGTTACCGCGCGGGCATCAAGAACCTTTTCAACCTGTATTGCCCTATTGTCGATTATTTCCTGTTCATCGACAACAGCATCATGCCCTCAGAGGTCATCGCCGAAGGTAACATCAAATCCATCAAGTTTTATAACGAAGAAAAATTCAAAAAGATTAGACAATATGACAACAGTAACAGTGAATGCCAAGAAGAGTGAGGTTTCATCCTTCACCAAGAAACTCATGGGAGGTCTCGACCTTTCGATGCAGCGACTGCTTACCCTGCGTTGCCGCCACAACGGTTCCTTCTGCTTCTGCGACGCCGATGGTAACATCTACACCGTCAAGGCCAAGGAAGTCAGAGCCATGATGCAACAGGAATAATCTTCTAACGTCACATAGCTAACATTCCCCACGAATTGCAGGTTGACTGCGATTTGTGGGGAATTTTGTTTTACCTTTGCAGCAACAATTACTACCTACCTATGAAAAGACACATCCTACTTATTGCTTTATTAAGCCTCGCAAGCCTCTCCTTCGCCCAATCCGAAGACCAACAACCCGAAACCGACCCCGTCATTACTAACCGCATCAGCCAGTGGCAAGATTTGAAATTCGGCTTCATGATGCACTGGGGTATATACGCCCAATGGGAGGTGGTGGAATCGTGGTCCATCTGCAACGAGCCTTGGATCAACCGCAACGGCGCAGATTATTACCAATACAAGACTGATTACCAAAGCCTCAATAAGACTTTCAATCCCCAGCACTTCGACCCCTCGAAATGGGCTGAGGCTGCCAAGCAAGCTGGCATGAAATATGTCGTTTTCACCACCAAGCACCACGATGGCTTCTGTATGTTCAACACCAAGGAGACCACTTACTCCACCGTCGACCCAAGTTGTCCGTTCTCCCAGAACCCCAAAGCCGACATCGCTGGCGAAGTGGTGAAAGCCTTCCGTGAGAAAGGCTTCTGGACGGGCCTCTATTTCTCTAAACCCGACTGGCACTGCGACGACTATTGGGCGCATGAATGGGCCACCCCTGACAGAAATGTGAACTACGACCCGACCACCTATACCGAGCGTTTTGAGCAATACAAGCAATTTACCCATAGACAGATACGCGAGCTTACTCATAACTACGGCGACATCGACATCCTGTGGCTGGATGGCGGCTGGGTGCGCCCCGAATGGAGTGTGAACGAAGAGACCCGTCCGTGGTTGGGCTGCCAAGGTTACATTCAGGATATCGACATGCCCACAGTGGCCCAAATCGCCCGAGAGAACAACCCCGATTTAATTATCGTGGACCGTTCCGTTGGCGGCAAATACGAGAACTACCAGACCCCCGAGCAGCAGGTGCCCGACTCGCTCCTCCCCTATCCTTGGGAGACCTGCATGTCGATGGGTAACTCATGGTCATACGTCTCCACTGACCAATACAAGAGCACCAACAAGCTCATCCACCTCTTGTGCGACATTGTGGCCAAAGGCGGCAATTTCCTCTTGAACGTGGGTCCCGATGCCGACGGCAACCTACCCGACACTGCCCTGCTCCGCATGAAGGAGATTGGCGAATGGATGCAGGTGAACGGCGAAGCCATCTACGGCACCCGCCCCATCTATCCCTACGCCTACGGCAAGTTCCGCTTCACGCAGAAAGGCGACAAGGTGTATGCCATTTGCCTTTTGGACGAACAGGAAAGCCCTGTACCCGATATCTATTGGTTTGACGGCATGGGTATGAACCTGAAAACTGGAAAAATCAAAGTCTTAGGCAGCAAAAAGAAAGCCTCCCTTTGCAAGGAGGCTGATGGTCGTTACCGCATCGACTTCCCGAACTCGTTCGAGATGCCACACGCGGTGGTATTTGAACTACAGAAACGATAATTAAGGTAGAGACGGTGTGCACACCGTCTCTACAAATGTATCACCCCACCACGATATTCACAATCTTCTTCGGCACGTAGATAACCTTGCGTACCTGCTTGCCCTCAATCCACTTGGCGGCTTCGGGGGCAGCGAGCACAGTGGCTTGCACCTCGTCTTGGTTCATTGTGATGGGCAGCTCCATATTGAAGCGCATCTTGCCGTTGAAGCTCACAGGATAGTTGAAGCTGTTCTCCACGGTCTTGCTCTCGTCGTAGACGGGGAACGATGCATTCACCACCGAAGTGTCGTGACCCAGCAGGTGCCACAGCTCTTCAGCAATATGCGGAGCATAAGGCGACAGCATCACGCACAACGGCTCAAGGATTTCTCGCTTGTTGCACTTCAGGTCGGCGAGCTCGTTGACGCAAATCATGAAGGCCGAGACGACGGTGTTGAACGAGATGCTCTCGATGCCGTCCTCTTCCTTCTTGATGAGCTTGTGCAGGCTCTTCAGCTCAGGCGCAGTGGCAGGCTCGTTGCTGACGCAGAACTCGTTGTTCTCGTTGTGGAACAGCCTCCAGAACTTGCGCACGAAGCGGAAGGTGCCCTCAATACCCTGAGTGTCCCAAGGTTTGGACTGCTCCAAAGGACCGAGGAACATCTCATAGAGACGCAGCGTGTCGGCACCATATTTCTCCACCAGGTCGTCGGGGTTCTGCACGTTGTATTTCGACTTCGACATCTTCTCCACCTCGTTGCCGCAGACGTAAACGTCGTTGCCATCCTTGTCCTTCTCGAAGATAAACCAGGCATCCTTCAAGTCGTCGCGCCACTGGCAGAATGCCTCTATATCGAGGATATCGTTGCGCACCATGTTGATGTCCACGTGAATCGGGTCAGTGTATTCCTCACGACCCTGCCAATTCTTGGAGACGAACAAGGGGCCTCCCTTGAATTCCTGGCCGTCAACAAAAGCGGGAACCTCTTTTCCGTCAATCAAATCCCTAATCTTTTGTTCCACCTTGTTGGTGCCCTCGGCACAATCATTCACTATTTCGGCAATCGGCACCATCAACAACTTGTAGCCTTTACTCTCGGCATACTCTTTCCAAGGCTCAGCCACTTTCTCAAGGTTGCCCATGCGGTTGATTTCGATGAGGATACCCTTCTCAGGACAGAAGAAGTCGAAACGACGACGGCCATCCTTGAAGTCCTTCTCGAACTTCACTCCCATACGACTATCCTTGATCAACTGCCAAACTGTGTACTCGCTAATTTTCTCCATATTGGCGCGATAGGCAAAGCTGGAGCGGCCTTGAATCATACCTTGGTTAATCATGCGCTGGAAGGGTTCGTCCTTGCACGACAGACCGATGTCGTAGAGGAACTTGCACCAGAAACGGCTGTAAATCAAGTGGCCGGTGGCGTGTTCGGCACCTCCGATATAAAGGTCTACGTTCTGCCAATAGTCATTGGCTTCGCGGCTGAAGTATTCCTTGTCGTTGTGCGGGTCTTCGTAGCGGAAGTAGTAGCCGCTCGAGCCGGCAAAGCCCGGCATGGTGTTGGTCTCGATGGGATAGCCCTCCTCCGTGACCCAGTTCTTGGCACGAGCCAAAGGCGGCTCACCTGTTGCGGTGGGTTTGTATTCGTCGATAGCGGGCAGCTCAAGCGGCAGCTTCGACTCGTCCATAGCATAAGGCATACCGTCCTTGTAATACATCGGGAACGGCTCGCCCCAATAACGCTGACGGCTGAAGATGGCATCACGCAGGCGGTAGTTGGTTTTGCCTGTACCCGCGCCCAGCTTCTCTAATTCTTCAATCATGCGCTCGATGGCTTTCTTCACAGTGAGGCCGTTGAGGAAGCCTGAGTTGACCAGCTCGCCGTCCTTGGCGTCGAAGCTCTCTTCCCAAGTGGCAGGGTCGGTGGGCTCTGTACCAGGTTTCTTCACCACTTGGATGATGGGCAGGTTGAAGTGACGGGCGAAAGCGAAGTCGCGGCTATCGTGAGCCGGCACCGCCATGATGGCACCCGTACCGTAGCCCATCAGGACATAGTCGGCAATCCAAATCGGCAACTTGACACCCGTGACGGGGTTGATGCCGTAGGCACCCGTGAAGGCACCGCTCACCTTGCGCACCTCAGCCATACGCTCGCGCTCGCTGCGGTTCTTGGTGCGGGTGATGTATTCCTCCACTTCGGCACGTTGCTCGGGAGTGGTAATCTCATTCACCAGCTCATGCTCGGGAGCCAGCACCATGAAGGTCGTTCCGAACAAAGTATCCGCACGGGTGGTGAACACCTCCAAATCGATATCTTTACCCTCAATCTTGAAGATGACAGAGGCACCCATCGACTTGCCAATCCAGTTACGCTGCAGGTCTTTCACCGACTCGCTCCAATCTACCGTCTCAAGGCCTTGCAGCAGACGGTCGGCGTAGGCGGTGATGCGCAGTTGCCACTGCTTCATCGACTTGCGCTCCACAGGGAATCCGCCACGCACCGAGAGGCCATCGGCCACCTCGTCGTTAGCCAGCACCGTACCCAGACCTGGGCACCAGTTCACCATCGCCTCAGCCTGATAAGCCAGACGGTAGTTCATCAGCACCTCTTGTTGTTCCTTCTCGCTCATTGCCTTCCACTCGGCAGCGGTGAAGCTCAGCGGCTTGCTTTCAGCCACGTTGAGGCCTTCGGTACCCCGCTCCTCGAAGCGGTGAATCAGCTTGCTGATGGGCTGTGCCTTCTGGCAACCATTGCAATAGAAAGAGTTGAACAGCTGGATGAAGGTCCATTGCGTCCACTTATAATAACTCGGCTCGCAGGTGCGCACCTCGCGGTCCCAGTCGTAGCAGAAGCCAATCTTGTCCATCTGCTCGCGATAGCGGTTGATGTTCTTCTCTGTCGTCACAGCGGGGTGTGTACCCGTCTGGATGGCATATTGCTCAGCGGGCAGGCCGTAGGCATCGTAGCCCATGGGGTGCAACACATTGAAGCCTTTTAGCCTCTTGTATCTTGCATAGATATCCGAAGCGATATAGCCCAGCGGGTGACCCACATGCAGGCCTGCGCCCGAGGGATAAGGGAACATGTCCAAGACGTAAAACTTGGGCTTGCTGTGGTCGATATCGACCTTATAGATTTTGTTGTCGCGCCAGTATTGCTGCCACTTCTTCTCGATTTCGTTAAAGTTATAATCCATATAATAGAGGTATTGATTGCAGATTTTGAAAGAAACTGCAAAAATAGGAAATT
>Ga0310690_10000599_pt1 | contig 73877 bp, 50 predicted proteins | sample AusTroGonzalo_MG_2_FD_207661 | JGI IMG/M metagenome (GOLD analysis project Ga0310690, IMG submission 207661) | Bovine rumen microbial communities from tropical cattle in Woodstock, Queensland, Australia - Gonzalo_04 (v2) (version 2) | ecosystem: Host-associated > Mammals > Digestive system >...
ATATCACAGGATTTATAACCAGGAAGGTGCGTCGATGGTAGTTGCATATGCCATGGTCGCACCTTCTTCAGTCAAAGATGATAAATATGAAATTGCTAAAAACCCTATTACCCCTGCTCACTCTGCTGGCCGTCCTTTCTTGTAGCAAAGATGAGAACGATGTCAAATTACCCGGCATTGCAGAAAACAAGAACAAGAATCTGACGAGTGTCTATCCAGAAGCCGCCCGCTTGGAGTTCCCCAAACTGAAAGGCGGCCAAAGCATCGTATTGGTACATCGCACCAACGACAAATACGGTGTCAACTTCTGTACGGAATGGGATACTCAGAAGAAATCGCAGCGCTGGTCATGCTACCAGATGCACAAAGGAAACTACGGTGGAAACGTCGGAAGATATGACGGATACCCATTCGATGAGGATCTTGACAGCAAATATTACTTTACTTCTGACTTATTCTATGGTTCAGGCTATGATCATGGTCATATTTGCCCCTCTGCAGATCGACAATATTCCAAGGAAGCCAACCGGCAGACCTTCTTCCTGACCAACATGCAACCCCAGCGTAACATCTTCAATGCCGGCATCTGGCAGAAGATGGAACAGAAAGTGAGAGACTGGGTTGACAATGGTGTCAAAAGAGGAACGCTCGATACGCTCTATGTCTGCAAAGGCGGAACAATCGATCGCGACGACCAGATCAAAGGACTGATCAAGAACCAGATGATTATCCCCAAATACTTCTTCATGGCACTACTCTCCAAGAATGCCTCTGGCTACAAGGCCCTCGCCTTCTGGGCAGAACATAAGGACACCGACTATGAAACCGACAAGCAAGGTAACTACCCACTTGCCGACTTCGTCATCAATATCCGTGAATTAGAGACACTCACAGGCATTGACTTCTTCTGTAATCTCGACGATGAGACAGAAGACCATGTAGAAACGCTGGGCGTAGAGAACATCAAGAGTGCCTGGGGACTGAAATGATTTTTTTAGTATTTTATTTGGCATTGCCAAATAAAATACTTATCTTTGTGCCCACGAACCTACACATATATTTAAATATAGAAGATGAAGACTATTTATGAATTCTCTGTCAAGGACAGAAAAGGTAAGGACGTATCTTTGAAAGAATACGCGAATGAAGTATTGCTCATCGTGAATACAGCCACAAAGTGTGGTTTTACGCCGCAGTATGATGAACTGGAAGCCCTCTATAAGAAGTATCATGCCCAGGGCTTTGAGATTCTTGACTTCCCCTGCAACCAGTTTGGCCAGCAGGCTCCAGGTACCGACGAGAGTATCCATGAATTCTGCAAACTTAACTTTGGCACCGAATTCCCTCGTTTCAAGAAAGTCAAGGTGAATGGCGACGATGCCGATCCCCTTTTCAAGTTCCTTCAGCAGGAGAAAGGTTTTGCCGGTTGGGATATGGAGCATCCGATTGCCCATATTCTTGACGATATGCTCTCAAAGGCAGATCCCAACTATCAAAAGAAGCCGGATATCAAATGGAATTTCACTAAATTCCTCATCAACAAGAAGGGACAAGTCATTGCCCGCTTCGAACCGACTGAGAAGATTGAGCATATTGAAAAGAAAATCGAAGAACTCCTCAAATAATGGAACATACCAAATGTTTGATCATAGGCAGCGGACCCGCAGGGTACACCGCGGCTATTTACGCCTCAAGGGCTAATCTGAATCCCATCGAGTATTGCGGTCTCCAACCTGGTGGTCAGTTGACACAGACCACAGAGGTTGAGAATTTCCCAGGCTATCCCCAGGGAGTTGACGGCAATCAGATGATGATGGATCTCAGGGAACAAGCAGAACGATTTGGCACAGACATCCGTGACGGAGAGATCGTAAAGGTAGATTTCTCCAAGGCCCCCTATCTCTGTACAGACGGAGAAGGCACGGTTATCGAGGCCGACACCGTCATCATTGCCACTGGTGCCTCTGCAAAATACCTTGGACTCGACGATGAGCGCAAATACAATGGCCAAGGTGTTTCCGCTTGTGCCACCTGTGACGGTTTCTTCTACCGTAAAAAAACGGTGGCCGTAGTTGGCGGTGGTGATACAGCGTGCGAAGATGCGCTCTACCTCTCCGGTCTGGCCAAGAAAGTCTACCTGATTGTGCGCAAGCCCTTCCTTCGTGCCTCACAAGTCATGCAGCAACGTGTTAAAGCCACTGAGAACATCGAAATCCTGTTTGAGCATAATACCGTCGGGCTCTTTGGCGAAAACGGCGTAGAAGGGGCTCATCTGGTCAAGCGCAAGGGAGAGGCCGACGAGACCTTCGTCGACATTGCCATCGATGGCTTTTTCCTTGCTATCGGTCATAAGCCCAACACAGACATTTTCAAAGAATGGTTGGAAACGGATGAGGTGGGTTATCTGAAAAAGATCGACGGAACGCCCAAAACCAAGATTCCTGGCATCTTCGTAGCAGGCGACTGTGCCGATCCCGTATATCGTCAGGCCATCTCAGCAGCCGGTTCTGGTTGCCAAGCCGCTATCGAGGCAGAAAGATACTTGCTAAACAAATAAAATCATAAGAAAAGAAAAGAAAAAAGGCTCGTTTCACAACGAGCCTTTTTCAATAAAAACTAAATTAATCAACCATAAACCTTAACCATTAAAAATCTTTTCTGATGCAAAGATAGGGTATATTTTAATACTATAGGTCGATTAATAATTATTTGAGGTTTAAAATCCGTTATTTAGCGTTTTTTCTACCCATTTTCACGCTTTTTCTACTTTTTTCGCCCTAAAAACGCATCTTTTTCTCTCAAAAAGTTGAAAATTCACGCATTTTTCTTATCTTTGCACCATCAAAAATAGTCAGCATGCACCTGAGGATTATACTCATTTTAGCCATTTTGGTCATTTTGTCGGCAGTCATTCTGTTTGGAAGGCTGGTCTACAAGCGCAGTATGCGCGTGAAGAACCGACTGCAAATGGGACAAATCTTCACGAATATCACCCATGAACTGCTGACACCGCTCACAGTGATCTCGGCCTCAGTGGATCAGTTGCGTGAAGAAGCGCCCCAACACGACAAAGAGTACGATCTCATGCAGATGAATATCCAGCGCATGGTCCGACTACTTCAACAAATCCTCGAAACCAGCAAGTCGCAGGCAGGCGAATTGAAACTGCTCGTTGCCCAGGGCGATGTCATGCAATACATCCACAACACGGCCCTTTGTCTGAAACCGCTCATGGATAAGAAACACCTGAAATTCTCCATAGAGTGCAGTCCCCAGAGTATGATGGGCTGGATAGATACCGACAAACTCGACAAGGTTATCTACAATCTGTTGTCTAATTCTGCAAAATACACGTCTGAAGGAGAAGTAGCACTTCAGGTCAAGACCAGTCGCAATTACGATTATATATATATTAAGGTACGCGACACCGGTAGTGGCATCCCCAAAGAGAAAATGAAAAACCTCTTCCAGCGTTACTATGACGGAGAATACCGCCAACACAAGACAATCGGTACAGGACTGGGGCTTGCCCTAACACGCGACCTGGTACGTCTACATAAGGGTACGATTAGTTGTGAGAGCGAAGAAGGCAAAGGCACCACATTCAATATCAAAATACCCATCACCAAGGAATCTTTCAGGCCCGAACAGATTGACGAGAAACATGAAATCGACCTGACCATCCCCAACGATGCCGTCATTGATGTCACATCGATGGTGCCTGACATGAATGTCATGAATGCCGAGATGGCCGCCAACGACCTGTTGGTTGACGATGCTTACCGCATCCTGGTTGTAGAAGACAATCCAGAGTTACTCATGCTGATGCATCACATGTTGAAGAACCAATACAGGGTTTTGGTAGCCAAAAACGGCAAGGAAGCCCTCAAGATTGTCCACAAGACACCGCTCGACCTCATCGTTTCCGATGTGATGATGCCCGAGATGACCGGTCTCGAACTGACCCGTGAACTCAAGGAAGATCCTAACTACAGCCATCTGCCCATCATCCTGTTGACCGCAAAGACTCAGGTTGAAGATGAGAAAGAAGCCCTTAAGGCTGGTGCCGATGAGTACCTCACCAAGCCCTTCCGCTTGGGAGAACTAAGACTGCGTATCGACAACATCATTGAGAACCGCCGACGTGCCTTACAGGACTTAGCCCAGAAAATCGGTGAAGGTGACGACGACCAAATGGAAAGCATTCTGACCCCAGAGCAACTTTTCTTGGAAAAAGCCCTGAACTGTATCCACGAGCATCTCGACGACAGTAATTACGACCGCGATGCCTTTGCAGCCGACATGGGAGCCAGTTCTTCAACACTCTATAATAAACTCCGTGCCATAACAGGTATGAACGTCACCACTTTTATCCGCGATGTACGTATGAAAGAAGCCCGTCGGTTGGCAGAGAAAAATCCCAATATGCGTGTCAGCGACCTCGCCTACAGTGTAGGATTCCAGGATCCGAAATACTTCTCCACCTGTTTCAAGAAGTATTTCGGTATGCAGCCCAAGGAGTTTATGGACAGCCTCAACACTTAGAACTGCAAAAAAATCAAAATTATCAATTGGCAATTATCAATTGTCAATTAATTATAGTATCTTTGCACTCGGATATCTTAATCCAAAACTTTAAAATTATGGCTAAACAGAAAAAATTCATCCTCCAAGAGAGCGAAATCCCAACACAGTGGTACAACATTCAGGCAGATATGCCCAACAAGCCCATGCCGCCCATCCATCCGGCTACCAAGCAGCCCTTGGGTGTAGACGATTTGGCACACATTTTCCCCCGCGAATGTTGCGTACAAGAATTAGACACAGAACATCGCTGGATTGATATCCCAGAAGACGTGCTCGATAAATACAAGTACTATCGCAGCACCCCGTTGGTACGTGCCTATGCCCTCGAAGAGGCTCTCGGCACCCCTGCCCACATCTATTTCAAGAATGAATCGACCAATCCTCTTGGTTCACATAAGATCAACTCTGCCCTACCCCAGTGCTATTATGCCAAGCAGGAAGGTACGACCAACGTAACCACCGAGACTGGTGCCGGCCAGTGGGGCGCTGCCCTCTCCTATGCCGCTAAGATCTACGGCCTTGACTGTGCTGTCTATCAGGTAAAGATCACCATGCAGCAGAAGCCCTACCGCTCCAGTATCATGCGCACCTTCGGTGCTGTCGTTGAGGGTTCTCCCTCGATGTCTACCCGTGCTGGTAAGGATATCCTGACAAAGGACCCCACCCACAGCGGTTCACTTGGTACAGCCATCTCTGAAGCAGTTGAACTGGCAACTACTACACCCAATTGTAAATACACCCTCGGCTCTGTGCTGAACCACGTAGGCTTGCATCAGACCATCATCGGTCTGGAGGCCGAGAAGCAGATGGCAATGGCTGGCGAGTATCCTGACATGGTGATTGCCTGCTTCGGTGGCGGTTCTAACTTCGGCGGCATCGCCTTCCCCTTCATGCGCCATAACCTGAGCGGCGAGCGCCACACAGAGTTCATCGCTGCCGAGCCAGACAGTTGCCCGAAACTTACCCGCGGCCAGTTCCGCTATGACTTCGGTGACGAAGCAGGCTACACCCCGCTGTTGCCGATGTATACCCTGGGTCATAACTTCAAGCCCTCAAATATCCATGCTGGTGGTCTGCGTTACCATGGTGCTGGTATGATCATCAGTCAACTCATAAAGGACGGCTATATGAAAGGTGTTGACATACCTCAGTTGGAGACCTTCGAAGCCGGAATGCTCTTTGCCCGCACGGAAGGCATCATCCCTGCTCCCGAAAGCACTCACGCCATCGCCGCCACTATCCGCGAAGCCCTGAAGTGCAAAGAGACGGGCGAGGAGAAAGTCATTCTCTTCAACCTCTCCGGCCACGGACTTATCGACATGCCGTCCTACGAGGCTTACATCAAGGGTGACCTGCAGAACTACACCGTCACCGACGAGATGATTGCAGAGAACCTTGCCGAACTCGACAAGCAATAACATAAGAATCCCCGCCATTGTATGTGGCGGGGATTTTATTTTAAACTATAAATAAGGCCATTAGCCAAAATATCATTATACGAATTTCAATCTGGAATCGAAATCCTTGGCACCACCTGTTTCGTTAAAGAGTTTCTTGAGCAAGCGAACACGGGTGTTGGTAATGGTTTGAGGCGTAGAAATCGTTAAGGTTGCTATTTCGGTAGGTTGGAAGTTATAACGGATAAGTAGACAGATATTCTGTTCCTTGGTAGTAATTGGTGTCAGCAGCAACTGCAGGTTGGGATTAAGGGCATAGGCATGTTGTGCCAAAGCATTCATATCCTCATCGGTTGCCATCTTCCCCTTATTGGCTGTAGCGTGGAGACGGGCAATGACGGCCTTCAACTGTTCTGAATTCTCATGCTCTTCCCGTTCTTTCTGCTTCCTCATCTGCGTCAGTTCCTGACGAGTCAGATCATATTTCTGCTGACTCTCAACGAAACGGGCATTCAGTCTGTCAATCCGTCGACGACTATACCAGATAGCAACGATTGTGACAAGAATAAGCAGGAGAATGGTAGCGAGCAATGCGATTGTGGTCTGGTACTGACGGCGCTCTTTCTGCTGTTCGTCGAACTGCATCTGTATGTCGATGATGCCTGCAGCGTCATTGCGCTGGTACAGATCATGATAGACCTCGTTAAGCCGTTGGCTATACACTGCAGCCTTCGCCGTTTCACCCCGATTCATCAGATAGTCTATCAACTGACGGTAGGAACTGATACAGACATCAGGCGAGAAGGAGTTGATTAGTTGATACCACTGCTCAGCAGCATTGACAGTATCCTTTTCCGACAGATAGATATCTGCCAGCAGTTTAGAGGCCCTGTCGGTAGGTGATTCCTGTAAGGTTTCCAGCAACAAACTCTTTGCTTCACTGCGTTTTCCTTTGTGAAGCAGATAACTGGCCCGATTGACCAGATAGGTGGCATGAATCTCTCCATTCGTATAGGGGGCGTATGGTTTGGCTTGCTCTGTATAATAGTGCAGACTGTCGGTCTCGCCAAGCATATCAAAAATCTGAGCGATATTGTTAAGAGTCCTGACAGTCCAATCATTGTTTTTGCATTGTCGGGCCGAGGCGAGGGCTTGTTTGTAATAGCGCAAGGTTTGTGTATAGTTGCCCACGTTGTCGTTGACATCGCCCAACACGGCATAGAGATACCATTTGAAGGCGGGGCAGTCCACATCATGCGCCATCTGCTCGGCACGTTTCATCGTCAATACGGCCTCGTGGGTCTGCTGTTGTTTATAAAGGATGATGGCATGATGCAGCAAAGCCCTCGACAGATGTATCTTGTCGCCGCTGTGCTCATAGTATTGTCGACTGGTGATTATCAGCGAGTCCGATGCCGTATAAAGTCCTGAACGGTGCAGAGCCTCGGTATAAAGCAGGCCATAGAGCGCGTGGTCTGCTACGTTCATTGTTGTATCGTTCCAACATGGGGCAAGTATCCTGACCACAGAGTCGGGCTGTTCGAAGACAATTTGCTCGGCCCTTGTAAGAACTTCATTGTGGGACTGCTCCTGAGAGCAGCCCACAAGAAAGAGAGAGAGAATAAAGATGGCTATCGAGGTCATTTCAAACGGAAAATAACAGGTATCGTATACTTGACTCTTACCGCCTTACCCTTTTGTTTTCCAGGAATCCACCTGGGCATACCCTCTATCACTCTGACAGCCTCAGAATCAAGCGATGGGAACACCTTCTTATGTAACTTAATATCAGACACACTGCCATCTGTTTCTACCACAAACGAAGCAATCACCCGACCTTCTACCTTTTGCTTCAGGGCATCAGCGGGGTACTTGATGTTTGCGCTCAGATAATCCAACATGGCCTGCATACCACCAGGGTATTCCGGCATTTGCTCGACGACATCGAAAACCTTCTGGTCTTTATTCTGCGACACCACTGTCTTCTGTGCATTGACCGTTGTGAGGCAAAACACTGCCATCATTGACATTAAAATAAGTTTCTTCATTGTTCTTTTAGTTGTTAAATGGTTCTACATTCTGTTCTTTTGGCTTATTGCCTTGTCCGGACGGTGCAAAAGTAGGACTTTTCCTGCAACAATGCAAGAAATCCATTACATATTATTACATCAGGACGAAAAAAATCCATATTCGTCCGATGTGTAAAATTGTGTAGAACCACTTTTATTCCCTTTAAAAATAAAGAAATCCCCCAACATCACGTCAGGGGATTTCTTCATTCAACAACTAAAAACCTATTAACTTATGCAATATCAATCTGTCTTGATACCTTTACTTTCTCTTCAATGAGTTTGGGAAGTTCAACGGTGAGAACACCATGCTCCACCTTGGCGGAGATATCCTCCTTCTTCACGTCATCGGGCAGAATCAACGTCTGCTCGTACTTTGAGTAAGAGAACTCCCGACGCAGATAGCGCGTGTTCTTATCTTCCTCCTTCTTCTCGTTCTTCTGTTCCAACTTGATGATCAGGTTGCCCTCATCATTGATGTGTACATTGAAGTCCTCCTTTTTCATGCCCGGTGCAGCGACCTCCACAGTGTAGGCCTTGTCGCTTTCTTTCACATTGATAGCCGGTGCCGTACAATTAGCCTTCGGCATAAAGTCTGTGTCAAACAAATCATTAAACACTGACGGAATCCAACTGTTTGTTCTCATAACTGGCATCATAATCTTTACCTCCTAATTATGTTTTTAAATTGTTAATACTATTCGTTATGAACTCAGCCTCTAAGAAGCATCGTTCACAAAGAATAAGGCAAGAAAAATGCCAAGGCGGAAAAGCATGTCAATCTGTCAGAATCGCACGACAGATTGACAGAGCAGCCTCTATAGAAGGAACAGAAGAAATCACGATGGAGCGTTTGCCATTGGCCTCACGGAAGTTGCATTGGCGGGGATTCCGTGAGACATAGTTAAGCACCTTGCCAAAAGCCTCGCTTTGGTAATAAGGACTGTCGGCATTGCTGACGAAATAGAGATACATCTTCTGCTGTTTCAGCATAATCTTCTCGATACCCAACTGTTTACCCAAGGCACGAAGGGGGACGACACAGATCAACTCATCGGCCACCTCAGGAATCTCACCAAAGCGGTCCTTCAAGCGACTCCGATAGGCCTCAAGGGCTGCATCAAGGTCGTTGCGGTTGGCCAGATTGTCGAGTTCACGGTAGAGCAGCATACGCTCGGAATCGTTGGGGACATACTGGTCAGGAAAGTACATCTCAATATCGGATTCGAGGGCACAGTCGTCAACGAAGCAAATGTTTCCAAAGTTAACGGACGCTTGTCTTGCTTGCGACCTTTGATCTTGCATGGAATCAGACTCAGCGGGCATAGGCATCTCGTTGCGGAGTTCAGCCATGGCCTGATTGAGGATTTTCTGATAGGTCTCATAACCCAGATCAGAGATAAAGCCCGACTGTTCGGAGCCCAGAAGGTTACCAGCACCACGGATATCGAGGTCCTGCATGGCGATATTGATGCCAGAACCGAGATCGGAGAAGTTCTCGAGGGCCTCCAGACGACGGCGCGACTCCGGATTGAGTGCAGCCAATGGTGGTGCCAGAAGGTAGCAGAAAGCCTTGCGGTTGCCTCGACCCACACGACCACGCATCTGATGCAGATCGGAAAGGCCGAAGTTATGGGCACCATTGATAATAATGGTGTTGGCATTCGGGATATCGATGCCATTCTCGACAATCGTGGTCGATAGCAACACATCGTAGTCGTAGTTCGAGAAATCGAGCACGATCTTCTCCAGTTCCTCGGGCTTCATCTGTCCATGTCCGATGGCGACACGCGCATCAGGGATATACTTATGAATCATCTCAGCGATATGGGTCAGGTCACTGATACGGTTGTTGACAAAGTAGACCTGTCCATTACGCGACATCTCGAAGTTAATGGCATCGGTAATAATTTCTGCACCAAAGGTGTGTATCTCCGTCTGGATAGGATAGCGGTTGGGAGGCGGTGTCTGGATGACACTTAGGTCACGGGCCCCAACGAGCGAGAATTGAAGGGTACGCGGTATCGGTGTAGCCGACATTGTGAGGGTATCAACATTCGACTTCATCTGGCGCAGTTTCTCCTTCGTAGACACACCGAATTTCTGTTCCTCATCTATGATGAGCAGGCCGAGATCCTTAAACGTCACCGTCTTACCGATGAGTTTGTGCGTACCGATGACAATATCTATCTTGCCATCAGCCAGGTCTTTGAGCACCTGTGTGGTCTGCTTGGCACTCTTGGCCCTCGTCAGGTAATCCACCCGCACGGGCATGTCCTTCAGACGAGAGGAAAAGGTACGGAAATGCTGATAAGCCAGAACCGTTGTCGGCACCAGCACCGCCACCTGTTTTCCGTCGCAGGCCGCCTTGAAGGCCGCACGTACCGCCACCTCGGTCTTGCCAAAGCCCACATCACCGCAGACAAGACGATCCATCGGACGGTCACGTTCCATATCCTGCTTCACATCAAGTGTCGCCTTCAATTGATCGGGCGTATCCTCATAAAGGAAACTGGCCTCCAGTTCGTGTTGCAGATAGGAGTCGGCGCTGAAAGCGAAGCCCTTCTCACGACGACGTTTGGCATATAGTTTAATCAGGTCGCGGGCAATATCCTTGATATGTTTCTTGGTACGCTCCTTCAGCCGTTCCCACTGGCCAGTGCCCAATGTCGAGAGACGTGGTGGCTCACCATTGTCCTGCGATTTATATTTCGACACCTTATATAAAGAGTGGATGGATACATAGATGCTACCGCCACTATTGTAGAGGATCTTGATCATCTCCTGATAGCCATCTCCCTGCGGCATGCGCACAAGACCACCGAATTTACCCACGCCATGATCGACATGCACCACAAAGTCGCCAATCTCAAACTGCTGAATTTCTTTCAGCGTAAGGGCCATCTTACCACTACGGGCCTTGTCGCTCTTGAGGTTGTACTTATGGAAACGGTCGAAAATCTGATGGTCGGTAAAGACGCATAGTCTCAGATCATCATCGGCAAAACCTTCATGGAGGGTCTTTTCCACAGGAGTGAACTCAGTCGGAGCCGTCCCCATTGAGTTCAGAATCTCACGAAGGCGTTCGTTCTGCTTCTGACTGTCAGCGAGGATACAGATCTGATAACCTCTCAACTGGTAATCTTCGAAGGATTGCTTCAGCAGATCGAAATTCTTATGAAAGAGGGGTTGGACGGTAATATTGAAGTGAAGTGTGGCGTCAGGCTGTACTGACGGACGGTGACCGAACTCGATACGTCGGAACGTACCGGCATCTGCCATGAACTGCGCACCCGTGATGAGTTGCGACTCTTTGTGCATCTGGCGTTCGATCTCCTCACGTTCCATCTCCGTTGCCTGTTCTATCAACTCGATCTTGGCCTGAGAGGAGAAGCCCTCCTGATAGGCTCGGTCGATGGCATCACGTACATAATGATAATCCTTCGTCACCAGCACCGTATCCTTCGGCACAAACGAAAGGAATGGCACCTTGTCATCAACGGTCACCAGTTCTGGCACAATCTCTATCTTATCCCGTTGTTCCTTCGACAACTGGTCCTCCACCTCAAAAGTACGGATGCTGTCGATCTCCTCACCAAAGAAATCGATACGGTAGGGATATTCACAACTAAAGGAGTAGACATCGAGGATGGAACCGCGCAGGGCGAACTGACCTGGTTCATAGACATAATCCACCTCACGAAAACCGAATTCGCGCAAGGTTTTCTCTATCCCTACGACGGCTATTGTCTGTCCCTTTTCCAAGACCAGTGTCCGCGCATCGAGACTCTTCTTCGACACCACCATTTCAGCCACAGCCTCGGGATAGGTCACGACATAAACCGACATTTCCATTCTTGCCATTACCTCCGTACGGAGGATCTCACTGGCCGCATCACGCTGGGCATATTTAATGGCACGACGATAACTACTGGGGAAGAAAAGTACCCGTCTGTCGCCCATCAACTGTGTCAGATCGTGGTAGAAATAGCCTGCCTCCTCAGCATCCTGGAGAATAAAAAGCAAGGGATTCCTGCACTTTGACGACAGACTGCCGAAAAGCATCGGGGCGCTGGAGCCCAATAGGCCCTCGAGGAAAATCGTCTTTATCGAAGATTTCCCCATCGTCTGCGCCAATGCCGACACCTGTGGCAACTTGGCATAAACTTTCTCTAATTCCTGTATATTCATTAGAAATTGGTGCAAAATTACTAAAATTTCTGCGATTAGCGCATGCTTATCGGAGATTTTTATTAATTTTGCAGCGTAATATCTCAGATTATGCACGCAAGCGACAGTATTGTTATCATTCCGACGTACAACGAGAAGGAAAACATCGAGAAAATCATCCGGGCCGTGTTCGGACTGGAGAAATGTTTCCATATCCTCGTCATTGACGACGGTTCCCCCGATGGAACGGCAGCCATTGTCAAGAGCCTGATCAGTGATGAATTCAGCGACCGTCTGTTCATCCTGGAGCGCAGTGGAAAACTCGGTCTTGGTACGGCGTATATCGCTGGTTTCAAGTGGGCTTTGGAGCACGACTACGAGTACATCTTCGAGATGGATGCCGATTTCAGTCATGATCCGCACGACCTGCCCCGTCTTTACAGTGCCTGTCATGACAAAGGCTATGATCTGGCCATCGGAAGCCGGTATATCTCTGGCGTGAATGTTGTTAACTGGCCTGTCGGTCGCGTATTGATGAGTTATTTTGCCTCGAAATATGTGCGTATCGTGACAGGCTTCAAGGTACACGATACCACAGCCGGTTTTGTCTGTTACAAGCGTCGTGTGCTGAAAACCATCGAACTCGACAAGATACGTTTCAAGGGTTATGGTTTCCAGATTGAGATGAAATACACCGCTTATAAGATTGGCTTTAAGATCAAGGAAGTCAGCGTCATCTTCGTCAATCGCTGTGAAGGAACGAGTAAGATGTCCGGAGGCATCTTCGGTGAGGCTTTCTTCGGTGTGATGCAACTCAGATGGGACGGCTGGATGAGGAAATACCCGAAGATTAGTGAATAGAGATTAGTGAACCGTGAAAAGTATAATTAAGATTTTATATAGGGTTTATCAACTGGTGATAGGATTGCCGTTATTGGTGATCCTGACAATTGTGACGGCATTGGAGGTAGGTATCGGCACCACCATCGGAAACGGCCATTTCTGGGGCTATTATCCGGGACGCTGGTGGGGAAAACTCATTCTGAAACTGTTTCTGATTCCCGTCAAGGTGGAAGGCCGTGAACATCTGGAGAAAGAGCAGAGTTATGTGTTTGTCGCCAACCATCAGGGATCGTTCGACATTTTCCTGATCTATGGTCATCTGAACCGCAACTTCAAGTGGATGATGAAGCAGGCGCTGCGCAAGATTCCCTTCGTGGGCTATGCCTGTGAGAAATCGCACCAGATATTTGTCGACAAACGGGGGCCCAGCAAGATCCGCAAGACCTACGACGATGCCCGTGAGATCCTGAAAGAGGGATATAGCGTGACGGTGTTCCCCGAGGGCGCCCGTACCTTCACCGGTCACATGGCACACTTTAAGAAAGGCGCCTTTGCCCTGGCCGACGAACTGCAACTGCCCGTCGTCCCCCTAACCATCAACGGCAGTTTCGACATCCTGCCACGCATGAAAGGTTTCAACTTCATCAACTGGCACCCGCTGACACTCACCATCCATCAGGCCATCTATCCCATTGGTCAGGGACCTGAGAATATCGATGCTACTATGCGACAGGCATACGACTCCGTCATGTCGTCGCTCAACCCCAAGTACCAAGGATTTGTGGAGAACCCCGACCAATGATTGCACGTGCACCCTATCTGTTCTTGCTGCTGATCATCATTCCTGATCTGTATTTCGACCTGCACTACTGGCGGCACAAGTATGCTCTCGGCCGACGGTTCTTTCACTGGCTTCCCACCATCGGACTGGTGGCCTACACCATCCACTTGATGTATGAGAAGAATTTCATTCCCGACAATCCCACCATCATTTATATATACCTCTTCCTGATAGGACTCATCGCTGTCCCCAAGATGGTGTATATGCTCTTTTCTATGACAGGACTATTGTGCTGCCATCTGTTCCACCGCAGAAACAATTACGGCAATCTGTTAGGACTGCTCTGTGTGCCCATCCTCTGGTATGTTCTCATCTACGGCTCGTTTGTGGGATTCTCCAAACTGGAGGTCAACCGCCACACCTATACCTCCCCCGACCTTCCCAAGGCTTTCAACGGCTATCGCATCATACAGTTCTCCGATGCCCACGTGGGGTCGTATACCGGCAGTCGGAAACAGATTCTGCAGCGCGCCATCGACAGCATCAATGCCCTGCGCCCTGACCTGATTGTTTTCACGGGCGATCTGCAGAACACCAAGCCGGAGGAACTTTACAGCCAAATGGATATTCTCTCACAACTGAAGGCCAAGGATGGTGTCTATTCCGTACTCGGCAACCATGACTATGCCAAATACGTCAACTGCAGCGAGGCGGAGAAGGAAGCCAACTGTCGGGAGATTATCAGTCTAGAGAAGCAATTAGGCTGGACACTGTTACGGAATGAGCACCATTATATAGAACGGGGAAAGAGCCGGATGGTCATTGCCGGTATGGAAAATGACGGCGACGGCAAGCACTTCCCCCAGAAAGGCAATATCAGTAAAACACTGAAAGGAGTTGACGACGATGATTTCATCCTCATGCTGGAGCACGACCCCTCTTCCTGGCGACGTAAGATCATCCCTGACAGACGGGCGCAACTCACCCTGAGCGGTCACACCCACAAGATGCAGTTCTCACTCTTCGGATGGTGTCCCCTCTCACTGACCGGCAAAAAAGTCAACGGCTGGTATCATCAGGATTCCCAATCCCTGTTTGTCTCAGCAGGATTAGGCGGACTGATCCCCTTCCGTTTCGGTGCCCCGGGTGAGATTGCCGTCATCACCCTCAAGGCCCAGCAATAGAAACAAAACAAGTACCTCAACCATGAGTCATTCAGATAATCTCTTCATGTTATTCGGATTATTTGAATGACGTGTTCAGATAATCCCTATAGGGGTATAGAGATAGTCTGAATGAGTCGTTCAAGATATCTGAACGAGGCATAGATGACATCCCTTACATTCGGCTTATTCTTTTCTCATGGCGGCGTTTGATACGGTCGGCGATGGCGTCGCGGCACCAACGGTTCAGGAAGGTATGAAAGCGGTCGTACCTCACCCCACAGGCGGCGGCGATGTCGGCCTCCGTGCGGTCGGTGGTGCGATACATCTCCACGGCCTCGGCATAGACCTCCGCCATCGGGGGCGTCGTGCGCCGCTGGTTCAGCGTCGGCTTACGCTCTTTCGGACGCTCCTTGACCAATCGGCGGTGAAGGAGGATCACATGTTCCTCCAGGTCGGCGGCGTTCAGGCCCAGTTCCTCGGCCACCTCAGGGATGGTGAGAAAGGTGGTCTGCAGCATATTCACCGCAAGGGCATATAGGGCCATTGTGTTCTTTGTAAGTTTGCGACGGGTCGGCTCGTTTTGTCGGAGGATGGTTCGCAGGCGGTTGCGCTCTTCCAGCACCTTGGGATGGTTGCGCTTCAGATAGAGGCGCAGGCGCTGGTCGGTATGACCAGTCATCTGGGCTATCTCGGCAAGGCTCTTGTCAAGATGGCCGATGCTCCTACAGGCCTTGATGGCCTCGGCATAGCGGTCGCTAGTCATATCGTTGATGTCTTAATATATATCCCCGCCGACTGTCACTCGGCGGGGATGAAGAGGATTAAAATCTATCTCAGAGAGGGATTAATTACTAACCCATGTGATTCTTGCCAGACCATGACCTTTGCGTTCGCCAGTGGAAGTAGAGCCACTAGTAACGCCGCCAATGTAGCCAGAGCCGCCAGCGCCACCGCAATCACTATAATCAAGTGTTTTTTGAGAAGCCTTACCGCCATAATAGCCACCGCCACCGCCGCCAGCACCTTGTGTTCCCCAGCCAGCGTATGTTGTCTTAGAAACGCCATTCTGTCCAAGGCCAAGCGCATAATAATTGGTTGATGAAGCACCTGACACCTTTGGGATTTGATCACCATATTGGTTTCCTCCGACACCAAGTGAATATGCATCCATACTTGGGCCTCCGGTAGCGCCGCCACCATGGCCACCGACCTGATGACCCGCATGGCCACCACCGCCACCGGCAACAATCAATACCGAACTCTTCGTCGAACTAGTGTTCAGAAGAGTGTACAGTGTACCACTTGATGTAGCGATATGGGTTGCACCACCACCGCTGCCACCACTAGTTGCTGCACCGTTGGTTGAAGAACCGCCACCTTTTCCACCGCCATTATATCCACCATTAGTGGCACCGACCGGCGTAGTACCGCCAGGCACTCCTGCAGCACCTTGACCGCCAACACATACATAGAATGTTGTATTGGAAGTAATTGATTTGTTTCCATAGGAATAACCTCCCTTACCATAATTAGAATAGCCAGCAGGACAACTAGCATAAGGCAGACCTCCTTGTGCACCCCATACTTCTAATTTGTAAGTTCCTGCAGGAAGGGTAATATTCTGAACAGTACCAGAATAAGAGAAATCCTTTGACTTACTTGTTGCCTTGATGGTATAGGTTGCCGTACCACTATAGTTGCCAGTAGCCGTGGCTGTAATTGTGGCGGTGGTATTCGGTGTACCTCCAGGAGTCAATGCACCTGTACTGCTGTTAACAGAAGCAACATCTGGTTTGTTGGAAGAATAGGATACCGTACAGTTGGCATCTGACTTGCTCAATGTATTTGACGAAGTTTTGATCTCCCAAACATAATCCTTAGTTATTGCAGACGATTTGAACGAGAGTGTCACCGACTTGCGGGCAATACTCCACGTCTTCGTAGCACTGCCCTTGTAGTTCTGACAGCCATCAGCCATCTGGACAGTCAGCGTATAATCGCCGGCATTGGTACCGGTATTGCCGCCTGTCACGCTCCAGTTGCCGGAGGCTGACAGACCTGCCACGGTAGCCACATTACGCGTCTGCGAGGAGCCGTTATACGTCAGTGTCTGGCTGGCCAGCGTGATATCACTGCTTGCGATGCTCTTCTTGGCAATGGTGATTTCGCCAAGATATTTCTCGTCGCTGTTGCTGTAGTTACTATTGCTGCCGTCCACCTTGTAATAAACCTTATAGGTGCCTGCATTGGTACCTTTCGGGGCACTGACCCAAGTGGTTGAGTTGTTGATACGGTATGAAATCGTACCGTGGCTGGCGACTCCAGCAGTCACCAGATCTTGGGCCGACCCATTGTAAGTCAGACCAGTCTTCAATGCCGGGTCAGTCGTGACCACCGGACTGGCCTTGCCGATAGTGGTGCTGACTGACGAGCCACTATAGTCATTATGGTTGGGGTCGCCCACCACCTGCCAATAGACCGTGTACGTGGTTGCCTCCGTAGCAGTGGGGATGGCGTTGCTCCAGGTGGAAGAGGTACTTAGCCTGTACTGCATGGTACCGCCTGTGACACTACCGGCATTAACCAATGCCAGTTGCGAACCCGAATAGGTCAGATTGCTAATGGATGTCGGGGCGGTATAGGTCGGAGCGGCTTTGGCAATGTTCACGTTGACCGGTGAGCCACTATAGTCGTTGTGGTTGCCATCGCCCTTCACCTTCCAGTAGACCGTATAATCGCCTGCGTTGGTGCCCGTAGGCAAAGTCGTGCTCCAGTCCTCTTCATTCTCACTGTTGCTCAGGCAGTATTTCATTGTACCAGTACCATCCGTGACACTACCGGCAATCACCAGTGTCTGTGCCGAACCTGTATAGACCAGATTGTTAATGGCTGTCGGTGCCGTAAATTCCGTGATGGAGATTTTGCCCACGTTGACTGTGAATTCAACCTTAGCCTCCTGATATTGTGCGGTCGCCGCGCAGGTCACTTCGATTGTCGTTGTACCAGCCCCCTTAGCGGTAATGGTCACCGTACCATTGGTGGGCGTAGTGGGTACCGTAGCGATATTGGTATTGGCACTGGCCACCGTCACTGCACCACCATGGCTGGAGGTGATGGTAAACGAATATGAAGCATTATAGTCCACGTTAACGTTGTAGGCCGAGAGGTTCACGTAGCCCTCCGCCTTGCCCACGGTAAGCGTGTACGAGGCTGACTTCACTGCGTATGTGTAGTATTCGTTATCTTCCACGACGGCTGTCACCACGACGGTACCGCCCTTGGTGAAGGTTACCTTGCCCGTAGCGGCATCAATGGTGGCGCCACAGGTGTTGCCCTCGGTACCCGGACTGGGAACGGAATAGGTCACCTCAGCATTGCCGGTATTGGTCACTTCCTGTGTAAAGTGATTATGAATGGGGTCGGAATCCCACGTCACAGGCTCTGGTTCTTCTGTATCGAAACTGATGCTACCCTCAGCCTTGTTGACAAGTATCTGGTAAGATGCCGTCCTGACGGCGTAGACATAGTTAGGACCATCGGTCACATTGGCCGTAATGGTGACAGCGTCGTTACTGGGCTTGAGAATGGTCACCTCGCCGCTGTGGGCATTGACAGAGGCCACCGTCGGATCGCTGGATGTATAGGTTATTGTACCGTCTCCATCGTTGAACGAAAGATTATGAATAAATGGTTCGCAGCCATAGACCACCGTTGTATCAGTGAACTCGCCGTAGGATATACGAGCCGCAGAGTTCTGGGTAATGACGAATGGTGCCACAGCCACATATTTACTGTATTCATTGACACCTGTGACAACGACATAGGCCGTACCAGCCTTGGTATTGTTCAGGAACTGCACGGTATAGTCCTTATCGGCACCATACCGCAACATGGTGTCTCCCTGTCTTACGAAGAGTTCCTGCCCTTCACCTTCGAGAATGAGCGTGATGGGGGTATCATCGTCGATAAACGACTTGGTGGGAATGGGGTCGATGACAAGGTTTCCGTTGGGTGCAATGACCACCGAACCCATGCCGTTCCAGTTGGCAATGGCCGTCATCAAGCCCAACTGCCCAGCAGTCACGGTGATGTTGACAGAGTAGGAACCGCCGGCCTCGAAGTTGCCGTCGGCCGCAAAAGCATAGGTAGCAATCTCCTTGGGAGAACCGCTGCCGGTAATGACTTTGATCTTGACATCGCCGATGGCCTGGGGCGGAATGAGTACGTAGCCCTCGCACTCGTGCTCGGTTAAACCCTCATCATCCAGTAGTGAATGATCGCACATGATGACGGTGCCGATATCGCCTGTGGTCTCAGTGACAGTCTCATCCTCCGGCGTGAAAGTGACACTCTTTCTGGCCTCCACCTGTATGCCCTTGAGGGTAAGGCCCGAGTCTTTGCCAGGCATAGCCTTTATCCTGAGTTGCGCCATCATGTGCTTCATGTTGAGCACGGTGGATCCGTCACCGTAATGGGAATCATTGGGGTCGGTGATCTTGACGACAGTACGGTTTTCGGCCATCATCAGGTCACTGGCCTTATAGTTCTCGTCGGTGCTCTGGTTGTCCTTGACGGTAAACGTCGTCGACTCGCTGAGGGCCGTCGAGGGGTAGTAGGCGTAGGCATCGACGGTACTGTTAATACCCGCAGGGAAATAGGGCTGCGGGTCGGGTGCCGTCAGTGCGACATTGTTCTGTCCGCTACCGGCCGTCACATAATCGTAAGGAGTATAGTTCTCTGCCCCCATTGGCTTGACACGTACATTGATATGCTCGCCGGCATCGAAGGATACGATGCTGGTCAGCGCACGCGTAAAGTCCACATTGTTGGCAGTGCTCACTGAAAACCTGACCGGCACGGGTGCATCGGGATCGGTCTCCACCCACGGCTTCTGTTTCTCCATGGGATCGTCGAAGGCGCAGCCGGCCATCATCAGGGCCGTTGCCATCAGCAATATGTAATGCTTGGTGTTCATCGTTGTCATTTTTTTAGGTGGTTATATCTTTATGTTTGGCTTCGGGTCTTCCCAACCGTCGGGGGTCGTCCAGTTTTCGATGGTGGCCGACACGACGAGTTCACCCTTGTTGACGGTGATGGTGTAGGCGTATTTCTTCCCCGGCTCGAACGTAGTGGCGGGAATGGTGAAACTCTGCTCACCGCCGCCGAGGGCCACAATGATTTTCTTGCCGTCCATGTCCTGAGGAATAACCACAGCAGCATGAGCCGTAATGCCAGCATCGGTGGCAATGGTGATGGCGCCCGTCACGTCGGGATCCGGGGTCAGCACACCGTTATCGGTGCCAAAGGTGCCGCCCATGATGAGTTTGTTATTATTCTCATTGTCACCCGTCAAGGTGATGGCGGCGGCGGCAATTTCCTCATCGGTCACGCCGTTGCCCTTGATCAGACGGACAAGGATCTTCGAGCAGAGATGACGGAACGTCAGCACGCGTTCGTCAGGATTGGTATTCTTATTGATGCTCGGCAACTGTGCCCACATCAGGTCGCTGGCGCGGTAGTCATCCGTGGCCTGCTGATCGGCAGCCACGGCGAATGCGTCCGGCGCCCCTGCGGGATGATAGGCACACACCTCGACATTGTTACCGCTGGCAGGATAGTACTGCGTGTTCATGGGCATCAGTCCACCAGAGCCATCAGCACGATAGGTCGTCGGGGAATACTGAACTAGGGTCGTGCTCAGGTTGCCCTTGTCGGTCACTATGACAGAGATGTCGGTATTCTCGGCAAACTGTGCGTCCTGCAGGGCGACGGGGTTGTCAGCGGCACGCGTGGGTGCCGACACCTCGGTTGCCGACACCTCGGTATAGAGGCGTATCTCCCCCTGCACCTCGGGGTCGTTACTGCTACAGGCGGCCATTGCCAGCACACCAGCAGCGAAAAGGATGATTTTCTTATCCATAGTCTTTATATTTTGTTTTTAAAATTCTACTGTTCCGTTAGTGCCACTGCCTTCACCCCAATTCTGGATGTTATTATCAAGTCCTATCCCCGTTCGCGGATAGACGGTGAGCATGTAGGAAGCCGTTGGCGTGGGATAATAGTAGTTACGGCTGTCGGTAACGGTGGCCGTAATGGTTGCTGTGCGCGGTGCAGTGACAGGATCGTACGGGGTCACCACACCCGTCTCGGGATCGATACTGATGATGTCAGTATCCTCAGTGGAATAGGTGACGGTACCGTCGCCCGTCAGGACGATCGGATTATCGTCGAATGTGATTCCTTGCCACCAGGTGACCTCGGCCGACGGGCTCGTAAATCCGATGGTGCCCTCAGCCTTGCCGATGTTGAAGTAGGCGGTTGTCACGCATCCCAGATATTCACCCAGTCCAACGACGATGACCGTGGCGCGTCCCACGCTGACGGCGTTGGAGTAGATGAGTTTGTAATCGGTATCCTCCGTCAGCACCTTATCGTCATTATCCCTGACGGTAATGGCCGGATGAATCTCGCTGCCTGTGTAGGTGCTATACGGGATGGGGTCGACCGACAGCGACTTTCTGCTGTTTGACGACGTGCTGCCTATGGCATCCGTCACGGTTGCAGCACCCACGCGCAAGGCCAGGGCGTAGTTATGACCGCCCTTAAGTTGCGTCTCGCGGATGGAATAGGTATAGGTGCCGTCGTCGGTGTCGAACTCCAGGAAGTCGCCCTGGATGGTCTGCGGCGGCAACACGGCCGAACAGAAGATCACGTTCGCACCGTCGGCGTTCTCATAGACCAGCAGGGGGTCGGTCGCGCTGACGGGGTCGCTCAGATCGCTCAGCGCCGTACTCGGGGTGGCGGTCTCCGGATCGGCAATTCTGATGCCGCGCATGCCGCTGATGATGCGGATGGCGCTAATCGACCTCACACTGTCGACAGCCATCGCCATGATGGTGACCTTGGCCAGACGATGCTCGAACTGCAAGGGGATGGTCACCGCCTTGCCGCGCTTCAGGGCCGTCGTCTCGGCATACATCAGGTCGCTAGCCTTATAGGCGGCATCGGTGGTCTGGTCGGCCGCCACCACGAAAGATGTGGTGGTTTCCGTCACCGTCTGCGGGTAATAGGCGTAGAGGGTCGTCGAGGCCGCGCCGGACTCGAAGAACGGCTGCGGGCTGTTCGCAGCGGGTGCTGCGGTGCCGTTGCCGTTGGTCGTCGTGAACAGGGTGCTGCTCAGGGCGGTGTTGGTGGAATCGACTGCGGTCCCGGCGGCAAAGCGTACATAGAATGTCTCGCCGTTCTGGAACTGCGACTCCTGCACCTCCATGCCTGCGCGTGTCAAAGCACCGTCGGATCCTGCTGCCATCACGTTGATGGGCACCAGTCTCTGCAGGACGGGCTCTTCCTGTTGGATGTCGGCAACGCAGCCCACGAACAGGAGGGCTGCCGCTCCGCAGATAAGGATTTTCGTCGTCTTGTTCATAAATTCTTATTCTCTTTGATTCTTTGTTTCCTAAACCGTAATATTTGTCAGAAGGCTATGAAGGGGCGTACATTAAACACGACTCCTCTGGTATTCGTCTTATAACTTATTTCCATCTTCACGCCGCTCTCGCTGTCGAATCCAACGCTCCAGGCATGCCTGTTGCCGTAGTCCGAGCAGGTCCAGTAGTTGGCGCTGAAAGGATTGCCCACAGCACTCATGAGTGTCTGTACCGCCGTATAGTTGTCAGCGCAGTTATGATCGCTGGGGGGATCATCATAGATTGTATTTCCATCGCTGTCAGGGCAGTAGCCCTGTGCAGTCCATCCGTCGGTGGCAACGCCGCAAGCCTTAAACACCTTAAACCACTGCCCGGTAGATGGCAGGAACCAGGCACTGCAGCCATTCTCTGAAGGTGTGAATCCGTCTATGTCGTAGGCTTGTGCCATCGATGCGGCCTGATGGATGTGTGTGCCGCAACCGACCAAGGTCGATGTCATGGCAATGCCGTTGCTGACCGTCTTGGCACCTGAGAAATTGCTAACAACAGCCGTGCATGTTCCTTGCCCACTCGACCACACGGTTGTTTCGCCCTGTTCCAAATAGACATCCGTCAAGGCCACAGCCAGTCCGCGGTAGGTTTCACCGGTCTCTGCCGTGCCTGCATCGCCGATATAGCCGATCATAGCCACAGGGACTTCGGTCGGGGAGTTGGCACTCACGCCCGTCGCCGTGACGTAGGCATTGCCGTCTGAGCCGATTACCCAGCCGATGTGCTCGTCTGCCGTAACGTCGGCCAGTGCAACCGGATCCTTGACCGTCAGTGTGTAACTTGCGGTGTTGTTGTCGGCATAGGTATAGTTGATGCCGTCGGCTATCGTCGCCGTAATCGTCGCTTCTCCCGGACCGACGATGGTCACGGTACCTGCACCCTCGCCGCTCTCCACGACCGAGGCCACGGCGGTGTTCGAAGAACTATAGGTGGCCGTGCCGTCGCCAACGATGGTCAGCGGATTGTCGGTGGCGCGGATGGCATTGTCCGGATTGCTCCTCTTCAGTGCGTCGTACGTGTATGCCGCGCTTCCCGCAATCCTTTCGAATGTCTTGTTGACATTGTATATCTTATTGGCGGCCAGGGTGGTGGTACCTCCGAAAGCGATGGGGGTACGGACACCCAGGCCGATGACGGCACCGTCGAGTTCCGTGCCGCCGGGGAAGGCGGCCACGAACTTGGCCTTCACGGCATCGCCGTCGGCCACGGTGGTCACTGTACCGGTACGCAGGTCGGTGGGAAGTTCGTTGTCGTCAGTAAAAATATAGACGCCCACCTCCGCGCCCGCCTCCGTGCCGTCTGCGAGCGTCACGGTGAAGTTGACGAAGCATGTGTTCTGTGTCAGGCTGAACCGCCTTTCACCATAGGTACTCTCCGCCGTCATGTGGCTGTACCGCTCCACGGCCTCCGCCACAGTGGGGACGATGGCATCGGCTTGCGGATACGCCATCGAGACGATTTTCTCCTCATCTTCGCCCTCACCAAAGGTGTACAATCGGTCATCCGCACCCACCAGCACAGCCTCCAACGGCATGTCATTGGTCGGCTCAAAGCCGTCGGCAACCTGCAGGTCGCCCTCGAAGACGACCACCGAAGTCTTCCCGAAATCACTGGTAGAAAGAGGCAGAGCCCCGTAGACCTTGTCAGCATTCTCACCGGTGCCCCGCACATAGAGCATGTCGCCTGCGGCGTATGCATAGTGCTTCTCGGCCGTCAATGTGGCGCGCGTCGCAGTACCTTTGTTGTCACCGTCAACCACCGTCGCACTGAAATGGACAGGGTGTGTCGGCACCTTGCAGGCCGTAGCGGACACGTCCGTGGCGGGCTCCTGCGGGGTCATCACGTCTGACTGGCAACTCATCAGGAGCGGCATCGTCAAGAGGGCTAATATTGTCTTGATAGGCTTCATCTCTTCTTCCTTTCTTTTAGTTTAATGATAATTACGGTAACGGCCACTCCGTGGGGTCATCCGGTAATCCCGTCGGCCATCCCGGACTGCCCGTCAAGAGCCGGGCAGCCGGGGTCAGCCTGTATTCCGTTACTATGGGTTTCTCGTATCGCTTACTGTTTTTGATTTTGGAATTATACATATCTTATCTGAATTAGTATGCAAAGCACGGACGCACGGGAAGGGTCGTGCCCTTCGGGGTGTTCGTCATACTGCCGGCCGCAGTCACCGCCCAGGCACCGTTGAGGTCGTTCTCGCACGATGTCCAGTGATTCTTGGTGAAATCAACATTTCCCTTACCACTCATCTGGGCGGTCACCATCATGTTGGTCCACTGCGAGGTCGATGGCAGGAACCAGTTGCTGGCGCCGTCGGGCTGGGCGGTGTAGTAGTGCCAGGCCGCGAAGGCTGCAGGATAGAGGCTGCTGCCGTAGGCCTGCAGGCGCTGGGTGTTGCCGAAGCCGCTCTCGGAGGCGATGTTGCGCTTGACACCCGCGCTACCCCAGATGTAGTTGCCCACATCGTTCAGGGCAAGTATCAGGATACGGCTGCCCCTGATCGAGGCGTCAACGTCATAGTTGGCATAGTAGGCCACGCGGCCGATGTCACCTGTCGTATACTCGACATGCAGGTCGCCGTCCTTGTTGACATAGTAGCCGTAGAAACGCGTCGTGGACTGATCATCGTTCACCCAGTTCTTGAGTCCGACCAGTGTCAGTTCCTTCACTACGAGGGTGTACTTCGCCGACCTCACCGAATAGGTATAGTTCTCACCGTCGTACACCGTGGCCGTGATGGTGGTGGTGCCTGCCTTCAGGATTTCCACCTTGCCGGTCAGCGAACTGACGGTGGCCACGTCCGGATTGCTGGACCTGTAACTAAGCACGCCGTCACCGGTATATGTCAGCGGGTTGGTAAAGCGATTGTCGACAACAGACTTCTCGACGTTGGCAATGCCGTAGGAGATCGTACCCGCGGCCTTCTTGATCTTGAAGGTCGTCGAGACGGCCTGGCCCAGATAAGTGCCCATACCAATGGCTACCACCGTGGCGGTACCGGCATTGATGTTGTTGACGTAGGCCAGACGGTAGTCAACGCCTTCCTGAAGCAGGTCGCCGATCGTTTTCTCCGTCACGACCACACTCGGTTTGAAGGCCTCGCCCGTATAAGTCGGTTCATATCCCTCAAGCGGCTCAATGTCCAGCATCTCACTATAATAGACAATGCTTTCATCCTCCTCAGTCTCCTCCGCCTCTGCCACTGTCTTCTTCGTGGCGCCCACGGTGAAGGCGATGTTGTAAGTATGTGAACTCTGCAGTTCCTTCGTCAGGGTGTACAGGTAGTTGCCGTTGTCGGTCACCACCTCGATGAACTCCTCATTGATGTCCTGCGGCGGCAGCATGGCGGCACAGATCACGACCGTGTCGCCGTCGGCATTGTCGTACATCAAGACGGGGTTGTCAAGACTATTGGGGTTTTCGTATTTCGTACCCAGCGTGCAAGTCGTGCCGTCGGCCATCGTTACGGTGCGGTAGCCGCCCACGATACGGACGGCATAGATATGGCCGACACTATCGCCGGCCGTCACCATGGCCACGATCTTGGAGAACTTGTGCTCGAACAGCAGTTGGGCCGTTACCGCGTTACCGCTCTTCGTAATGGTATCCGTGGCATACATCAGGTCACTCATCTTGAAGTTCTCTGTCGTGGTCTGATCCTGCTGCACGCCGAACTTCGTGACCAGGTTGCTCACCGTCTCAGGATAGTAGGCATGGAGCACAGCCTCGGTGGAGTCCCGCTTGAAACAAGGCGTTATACCGCCCTCTGCAACAGCCGTCTCACCGATGGAATTCACGGTCGTGAACTGTGTATTCTCCACATCGGCACCGCTGGCGAAGTAGACGTTGATGTTCTCGCCGGCATCGAACTGTGTCTTCTGGATCTGTGTACCCGCGCGTGTGGGTACATTATTTCTATCTGACACACTGATACCGATGGGCACCCGCCCATCGTTAGCCTCCGGCATCAGGGTGTCTGTTGTACAGCCTGCCAAGAGCAGCAGCGCTATAAGGAATAACATGCTCCTGTTCATAGCGTCATATCATTTTGGTTACTCCTTTGTCACATTGTCGATCACCACATCCTCATCGGTCGGCGGCGTGATGCCCGTAGAGACACCAGCCTCCACGTCGATACACGTCAACTGACGGCGAACATAGGCATGTGCACTTGCAGTGAATTTGTAAGACAACGAATTCTTTGCCTGATAGGTCTTTCCGTCAGCAGTGATGACAGTAAAGGTATAAGTATCCTTTGTCTTCGTGTTCTTATTCAACCATGCCACATAGATGTCCGTGGGATAATCACTGGAACTTTTTTGCATGTCAGGCGTAATTACCAGATCTTTGGTGTAGGTTATTGCGCCACTGAGTTGATCCCATGTTTCCACTAACTGTCCCGTCTCAGACGTAATGGTCAGTTGTTTGACATGCAGCAGACGCTCATTCTCATCCGTAAAGATAAAGGTAAGGAACTGGCAGATACTCTTGAATGTCATTGCTGACGTGGTCACTTTGGAACCGCTGACGCTGGCCACAGTTGCGGTGGCTGTCATATACGAATAGTCATCAGACATACTTCCGACAGAACCTTTCTGTCCTCTGAAATCACAGAAATAATCAGGAGAATACAATTTCAGTTTGGTGCCCACGGTGACGGAACCCGTCAGCGTTCCGCTCAGCGTCGATGTGGAGACACCCAATGAAGTGGGTTTTAATTGACCCATTAAAGTGGTGCCGTTATACACCAATGGCTCATCGTAGGAATCCCATCCCTGGAAGAAACGGGTTCCATTAGCACCACCAAAGAAGATGGAACGGGTTGCATCGTCATCAAAATCAAGTGATTCAGAAACGCCGTCCGCCTTGGAGGCCATTCCGGATGCCTCCCACTCTCCGTCAATGGAGGTCTGCTCTTCGTCGCCGGCGGAGCAGCCGCAAAGGGCTGCTACGACCGTTGACAACAGGATTTTTGATATCGATAGACTTTTCATAATAATGTTCTTTAATTCTTAATAATAATTACTTCAGCAAAAATTTAGGGCTCATCCGAGGTTCCAATACATCCAGATACTGAATAAGCGCACAATCTCTCCATTTTCACCTCCATAAACTCGGGTTTCTTGTAATTCCTCTTTTCCATAATCGTTAAATTTTAAACTGTTTATAATGTTATTAATATCTGTTCCTTTACATCATATTTTGCCCACAACTCCACACCTATTCACGGATAGGTATAGTATTTAGACGCCACAAAGGTAATTAATAAAGTTGAAACTTCCAAACATTTCGACAAAAAATTGCTTATAAACAGTTAAATTCCCTTAAAATATCCTGATTTGCCTGCATAATTGCATTGTCGTCGATCTCTTTCAGGTAAGTTTGTGTCATTACAGGACTGCTATGGCCGAGGGCTTTTGAGATGATGGCCAACGGTACTCCCTTCCTGTAAGCCATGCTGGCCCAGGTATGCCGGGCGGTATAGGAAGTGAGTCTCTTTTTCAGTCCGGCCTTGACGGATATTCGGGCGAGCGCGCGGTTGTATCGGCTGAGTAGTGAGAGGTATTCCTGTTCCGAACCTGTTTTGAGGAGCGGGAAGAGATAGGGGCTGTTATCATCGCTGTATCTTGTGAGTATCTCCTGCATGGCCGGTTCTATCCAGACCTTTACCCTTCTGCCCGTCTTGTGCCGGTGGTAAATAATATTGCCGTCGCGGACATCCGACTTCCTGAGATGTGCCAGATCAATGAAGGGCATACCCATCGCCATGATGCTAAATAAATATAGTTCGCGCGCGAAGGCGGGAAAACTACCTGGCGCAAGTTGGACATCTCGGAGTTTGCGGATGGTATCCCCGTCGACGGCGCGTTTCTCGGTACGGATCGTGCCTGTGTGCACCTTCTTGAAGAGACTCGCCCCGTCTTTCCCGCACCGGTTGAGTACGGCACGGAGCGAACGCAGGTAACAGGCGGAGGTGTTCTTCCTGATATCCTTGCCTATCAGCCATCTTTCATAGTTGCCAATCAACTGGGGCGTGATGTCATCCATGGTGATGTCTTTGCCAGCAAACTTGATAAATGACCTGACAGCGGTGAGTTCGTTTTCCAGTGTGCTTTTGCTCGTCAGTCCGCGCCGCTTCTCAACCTCATTCATCACTGTTGGCAGGAATGGTCTCCTGTCTGCACTTGTCTCGTATCTATCACTCTTCAACCATCGGATATTGATATAGGCTCCGATGTGCCCCATTTCTAAAGTACAAATCATATGTTTTTCCGTTTAAGGCGGCAAAGATACAAAATTTTATCCTTATTTGCTACACCTATCCGTGAATAGGTATATAGTTTTTGTAAATAGAAATACTAATAAATGTTATAAACATGGCCTTCTTTTTAATTATATATAAAAAAGCCAAGGCAAGGGAGTCGGATTAACTGTATTATGTGTACTTTTGCAATATACACATCATTACAGGTTATGAAGATCATCCATCCATCACCCGTTGTGGGATTACAGAAAAAAGAGGAAGGCAAGGCGTACCGCCTGATGCACTACGTGGTGCAGCAGGAAGTGGAGGAAGGCGTGTTGCTGTATAATACACTGACCTGTGCCCTGGCACTCGTCACACACGAAGAGGCCAAGAACCTGACGGCAGTGGAAGACTTGATAGTGCACAGATTTCTGGTGCCTGTGGATCATGACGACAAAAGATTCTGTAAGGTTCTCAAGATTGGGGCCAAGTTGATGCAGAAACGTCCCAAGGGCATCAAAACCTACACGGTTGTCACCACCACCGGCTGCAATGCCCGCTGTGCCTACTGCTTCGAGCAAGGCACCAAGCCCATTCACATGACCATGGAGATGGCTGAGAAGGTGGCTCAGTATATCCTCAACCACCGTGGGGAGCACGAAGAAGTGAAAATACGCTGGTTCGGTGGGGAGCCATTGTATAACTTCAAGGTGATGGACCGCATCAGCACCCATCTGAAGGAACACGACATCAAATACTACTCAAATATAATTACCAACGGTTATCTGTTCAGCGACAAACTGGTGGAGAAGGCTTGCGACTTGTGGCATCTGAAGAAGGTGCAGGTGACACTTGACGGCACCGAGGAGAATTACAACCGTATCAAAGCCTATGTGCATACCAACGGGGCCAACCCCTACCAGCGTGTGATGGAAAACATCAAGAGGTTATTGGAAGCAAAAATACCCACAGTCAACATCCGTATTCATTTGACACACGATAACTTTGCCGACGTGTGGGCGTTGACCGAGGAGTGCGGAGAACGGTTCAGGGGATATAACAATTTCCATCTCTATTTTATACCTCTGTATGAATACTTTGACTCTGAGGATGCGCAAAAAGTCATCCAACGCAAGGCCATCTATGACAAAAAGGCCAAACTCGAGCAATTAGCCCAAAACATAGGACTTAACAGGCCTCCCAGACATAACAAGAAAGAAGGCATTCAACTGAACCAGTGCATGGTAGACAGTGAAGATGCCGTGATGATACTGCCCGAGGGGGAGTTAGGACTCTGTGAGCACTATCTGGACAGCCGTTTTATCGGCCATATCGACAGCGACGATTGGAATCAGGAGGAAATGAAACGGGCAAGAGAATACTGGGAGGAGATACCGGAATGCGATACTTGCGCCTACTACCCAAGGTGTTATCGGTTGAAGATATGTTCAAACCTGGACGTTTGTTTCAAAGAGTTGCGGGAAGACCTTATTGCTTCCATACGGCATCAGATGATACAAGATTATCGTCAGGCTCTTCAGGAGGCTACGCCAGATTAGCAGCAAGGAATTTGCGGCAAACCTCGACGGGCAATCCACGACGACGGGCATAATCCTGAAGTTGGTCGTCACCGATCTTACCCAGATTGAAATAACGGGCCTGCGGATGGGCCATCATCAAACCACTGACACTGGCATGTGGCTTCATGGCGCCACTCTCCGTCAGACGGATACCGATTTGCTTCATGTCGATCAGTTCGTCGAACACAAAATTCAGACTTGTATCAGGCAGTGAGGGATAACCCACAGCAGGACGGATACCCTGAAACTTCTCGATGAGCATCTCTGGGATCGTCAGATGTTCATCCTTGGCATAGCCCCAGAATTCCTTTCTCACCTGCTCGTGCATCCGTTCGGCAGCAGCCTCAGCCAAGCGGTCGGCCAACAACTGAGCCATCATCTTCAGATAAGGGTCGGCATCGAAATCTGTTTCGAGCCCTATGTCCACAGAAGTGGCAAAGACCCCAATTTTGGAGGTAAGGGACGAGATAGACGAGGTGAGAGATATGTTTTGAGGACAGACGAAATCCGAAAGACAGAGATAGGGCGGCTCACCCTGTTGCTGTCGCAAACAAGGAATTCTGTGAGTTCCACTAACCATGATATCTTCGCCCTCGGCATACGCCTCGAAGAGTTCGAAGAGGGCATAGGCATGATAATATCCTTCCTTTTGTGCCAGGAAAGCCTCAGCCTCCTGACGCAGACGCGCTTTCTCATCCGGATCCCTAACCTGCCAGGCATAGAAGAAATAGACCCAGTTGATATAGGGCACTAACTCATGGATATCATAGGTGATAATCATCTGAAAACAACTGGTTGTCCGATATAATCCGTATCCACCACACCATCAGCATAGACCGTATGTCCATTGCAAAGGGTACGCTCCACACGCCAGAGGAACATGTGTCCCTCCATTGGGCTCCAACCACATTTACTCTGGATTATGGGCTTCGTACAGACCCAAGCCGTATTGGGACGTACCAACACCAAGTCGGCCTGATAGCCCTCACGGATAAAGCCACGATGACGCACCTCGAAGAGACGGGCCGGATTGTGGCACATCAACTCCACCAGGCGTTCCAAAGAGAGGATGCCATTATCCACCAGTTCCAGCATCGTCACCAACGAGAACTGAATCATCGGCATTCCACTGACAGCCTTAGCACAGCCTCCCTCCTTCTGCGACAGCAGATGAGGGGCATGGTCAGTACCAATAACCGTAATACGTCCATCTGTAAGTGCCTTCTGCAGCGCCTCGCGGTCACGCTCTGTCTTAATGGCAGGATTACACTTGACGCGCGTACCCAGACTGACATAGTCGCGATCACAGAAATAGAGATGCGAAGGCGTCACCTCAGCGGTGATATTTGAGAGGTGAGAGGTATCATTTGCTGGTATCAAATCCAGTTCCTTGGCGGTTGTCAGGTGGGCGACATGCAGACGGGCCAGATGCTTCCGTGCCAGTTCTACTGCCAAGCGCGTACTCTCATAACAAGCCTCCTCACTACGGATCTCTGGATGGTGAACGACTTTGGGATCCTCGCCATATTGCTGCTTGGCCTGAGCCATATTACGGTTGATGATGGCCGTATCCTCGCAATGTGTCATAATCGGCAACTTCGCGGAAGAGAACAACTGTTCCAACGACTCCTGACGGTCGACCAGCATATTACCCGTGGAACTACCCATAAAAAGTTTGATGCCTGGGATACGGTGCGGATCAAGTTTTTCAAACAGAGGGATATTGTCGTTGGTGGCGCCAAAGAAGAAACTGTAATTCACATGACTCTTCTCAGCAGCCAACGAGAACTTATCCTCCAAAGCCTCAAGTGTCGTCGTCTGAGGAACAGTGTTTGGCATATCGAAATAGGTGGTCACACCACCAGCCGCTGCCGCACGACTCTCCGTATCGATATCGGCTTTCTCCGTCAGTCCAGGCTCACGGAAATGAACATGATCGTCGATGATGCCTGGCAGTACAAAACATCCCGAAGCATCAATGACTTCATCAGTTGATGCTTCGGGATAGGTATTTCCTTGAATAATCTGCGTTATCTTTCCATCCTCGATGACGATGATACCATCGAACGTTCTGCCTTCATTGACAATCGTTCCACCTTGGACAACGGTTCTCATTTCTGGGGGAGATTGGTCAGGGGCACGTGCACGGAATCAGGCAACGTATGCGGAGGCTGTACAGTAGCAGCCGCAGGAGGAGGTGCCACTTGAGTATCGTCTACCAGACCATTCTCACGAGCCTGGATCTCATTGGCAGTTCTGTAATACTCACTGACATAGGGATCCGACTTGAACTTACTCGTCGCCTTGCTCATAATATCTTCAATCTGAGGCGTCAGTACGGGATAAGGATAACTGCTGGTCATCATCATAAAGACGCCAGGCCCCAGCACATTGTCGAAATTCTCAACGATGAAGTTGGTCACCAGACTATCCTCCTTCTGAGCAATCAAAGCCGCCTCTACAGAGAGTTTCTGATCAATCTCTTCTTCATCGATACCGTCAAGCAGCATCTGACTCTGTCTGTGCGACAATTCATTCATCTCATTGTTCAACTGGTTGTGCAAGGTGATGAACTCATAGAGTTTCTCATTCAGAGGCGTACCACTCACGCGCTGACTGGCATTGTCGATCCTGATTTCTATTTCTCCTTTCTCCACGACGATAGGCAGGATGCTCTCATCATCCATATAGAGGCTGGCCAGACGGATGGTATCCAGAAGTCCGGCAAAACGGAACTTGCCATGAACCACGTCGCAGGAGTCGATATTCTTCAATTCCTGGTCCTTGATGGCTTTCAGATAGAGTTTGCTGCCATCAAGCGACGAGACCGTCGACGACCCCTGGATATTATAGGAGTCGGCACAGGATGTCAGGGCGACAATTGCGATGATTGTATATACGAACTTGTTCATTTCTATTTGTTTTCGATACAAAAGTACAATGTAATCTTGAATTGGAAAAAAAAATTTGCGCATTTTAAAACAAATGCGCAATCTTTTATAGTTTTTTTTATTCTTTTGCTAATTCTTGGCCTATTCTATGGAAGGAATAGAGTTGAAGGATGGCAGCAATCAGCAGTGTCACCACCCATTTGTTGTACACATATTGAATATAGGTAATGTGATCCAGCCCGAAAATGTTGCGCTGACCGGCAAACATCAGCAAGGCCGACACCAGGAAAAGCACATCGCTAATCAGCATCATCCTACGCAAGCGACGGATGGTCACATTCTGTCCCTCATAACGCTGTTTCATCTGCATGGCAGCGAAGCAGAGGGCTCCCAAGGCAAACACATACGGCGCACCGCTCCAAGCCAGCAGACTCGTGCCGGCTCCGATGACCATCAACAGGCCACCCAACAGAAAGATGGCGTTCTCAATCTTACTCAGTTGTCTCATTGCTTACAATCGGTTTGGCCTCGCGGTCATCATCGCTGAGCACGAAGATATCTTCGTCATCGGCTTTCATGAAGTAACGTTCACGGGCAATCTTCTCCATCGCCTTCGGATTGCGGTTCAGTTCACGGATCTGAGCCTGGTCGCGCTCATAATCGGAATTGTACTTGGCAATCTCCTCCTCCAGATCGCTGATGCGCTGTTTGTTCTTGAAGTGGCTCCAGATACTGTTCTCATCCAGGAAGCCCACAATCAGCACGCCCAACAGGCAGACTATCGTATATTTCGTAGCCTGAGCACGCAACACCTTCTGCGCAAAAAGTTTAATGTTACTTAATACTTTCATATTCGTCTGCAAAATTACAAAAAAACTATAAACTATCAACAATAAACTATAAACTTTTTGTATCTTTGCACCAAAATTTTAATAAATAATATGGAATATATCGTTTCAGCACGTAAGTACCGTCCTACGACCTTCGACACCGTCGTAGGCCAGGCGGCACTCACCACCACCCTGAAGAATGCCGTGAAGAGCGGAAAACTGGCCCATGCCTACCTCTTCTGCGGTCCACGAGGTGTGGGTAAGACGACCTGTGCCCGTATCTTCGCCAAGGCCATCAACTGCCAGAACCCCACGGCAGAGGGAGAGGCCTGCAACGAGTGCGAGAGTTGCCAGTCATTCAACGAGCAGCGTTCTCTGAACATCTTCGAACTTGATGCCGCTTCGAACAACAGTGTGGAGCACATCAAGACACTGATGGAACAGACGCGCATCCCACCGCAACTGGGTCGGTACAAGGTGTTTATCATCGACGAGGTACACATGCTCTCCACAGCCGCCTTCAATGCTTTTCTGAAGACGCTCGAGGAACCACCCGCACATGTCATCTTCATCCTCGCCACAACGGAGAAACATAAGATCCTGCCCACCATTCTCAGCCGCTGTCAGATCTACGACTTCGAGCGGATGACCGTCCGCAACACGATCGACCATCTGAAGTCTGTCGCTGAGAAAGAGGGCATCCAATATGAGGAGCCAGCACTGGCCGTCATCGCCGAGAAAGCCGACGGTGGTATGCGCGATGCCCTCTCCATCTTCGACCAAGCCGCTTCATTCTGTCAGGGCAACATCACCTACGACAAGGTGATTGAAGACCTGAACGTGCTGGATACCGAGAACTATTTCAAGATCATCGACCTTTCTATTACTAATAATGTGAGCGATATCATGGTGCTGCTCAATTCCATCATCAACAAGGGATTCGATGGCGGACTGCTCATCCAGGGGCTCGCCAAGCATGTGCGCAACGTGCTGATGGCCAAGGATCCACAGACATTGTCTCTGCTTGAGGTGAGCGACCAGCAGCGCGAGCGTTATCAGGAGCAGGCCAAGAAGTGTGAGACACGATTCCTGTATCAGGCGCTCAAGTTGATGAACCAGTGCGACATCAACTACCGTCAGTCATCCAATAAGCGTCTGCTTGTCGAATTGACGCTCATTGAGGTTGCACAGATCACCCAGCCTGACGACGGTGCAAGCGCGGGGCGCCGCCCCAAGCGATTAAAATCCCTGTTTAAGAATCTGATACAGCAGTCTCAGCCAAAGTCAGCGGCCCCGCAGGTAGTCGCTGCTGAGGCCCCTGTATCCAAACCCGTCGTTGCTGACAAATCAGCCTCAACACAAGAAAAGCCCCAACCCGCCAAGGCTCCCAAGCCTGCGGCTCCTACCACATCGCTGAAGAATATCGGATTCTCATGGACCAAACTTCGTCAGGATGGCAAACTCTCAAAAGTAAACATCGCCGATGGCCTTTCTGACGGGAAAGACCGTCAACAGGACAATGACCAGTCGTTCTCTCAGGAAGACCTCGAACTGCAATGGATGTCGATGTGCAACCGCATGTCCGAGAACCAGCCTCAACTGATCGGCACTGCCACCCGCATGAAGAACATGAATCCGCAGATAACCGAATTCCCGCAGGTGGAAGTCACCGTCGAGAACGAACTCATCAAGCAAGACATGGAGGCCATCCACAAGAGCATCCTCAAGACGCTCCAACTGCATCTGCATAACAATCAGATCACCTTCACCATCCTTGTCAGCGACCAGAAGGAACAGAAGATAAAAATCCTCTCCCGTCGTGAGCAGTTCGAGGAGATGAGAAAAATTAATCCTGCTGTAGCAAAACTACAACAGGAATTTGATTTAGAACTGGCTTAGCAAGTTAAATAAGGTTCATTCCCAATTGCTTGCACTCCTTCCGCATATCGTCGGGCCAGATACTGGCCTGAATCTCTCCGATATGCCCTTTGTGCAGCAGTACCATACACAGACGGCTCTGACCGATACCACCTCCGATGGATAACGGCAGTTTATCATTGAGCAGTTGCTGGTGGAAGAAGAGTTGTTCGCGCTCTTCCTTGCCTTCAATCTTCAACTGGCGCAACAGGCTTTCCTTGTCCACGCGGATACCCATCGACGACAACTCGAAACTGCGTCCCAGAACAGGATACCAGATCAAGATATCGCCATTGAGTCCCATCTTACCATTCTCGGCTACGGTCGACCAGTCATCGTAGTCAGGCGCACGTCCGTCATGCTTCTCACCATTCGAGAGTTTACCACCGATACCGATCACGAACACAGCGCCATACGCCTCACAGATAGCATCCTCACGCTCCTTTGGCGTCTTGTCTGGATACATCTTCAGCAGTTCCTCAGCATGGATAAAATGTATCTTCTCTGGCAGGAAAGGCTTAATCTGCGGATAGGTCTCGCAAGTCAGATACTCCGTACGACGGATAGCCGCATAGATACGCTCCACGATATTCTTCAGGAACGACAACGTACGATCCTCCTTCTTGATCACGGCCTCCCAGTCCCACTGGTCCACATACAGCGAATGCAGGTTGTCGAGTTCCTCATCCGCACGGATAGCGTTCATATCGGTATAGATGCCATAGCCCGGCTCAATCTGATACTCAGCCAACGAGAGTCTCTTCCACTTGGCCAGTGAGTGAACCACCTCAGCCTGTGCATCACCCAGATCCTTGATGGGGAATGTCACAGCACGCTCCACACCATTCAGGTCGTCGTTGATACCCAGTCCCTTCAACACAAACAAAGGAGCCGTCACACGACGCAGCCTCAGTTCTGTGGAGAGGTTCTGCTGGAAGAACTCTTTGATAAGTTTAATACCCTGTTCCGTCTGCTTCGTATCGAGCAGCGCTTCATATTTCACAGGTTTGATTACTTGTCCCATATTTCTGTTTATGCAAAATTTGCGTGCAAAAATACACAATTCTTATCAAACTGCAACTAAAATCCTTAAATATTTTGCAAAAATTTATCGTTTCCTTGATATTCGCTAACATGTTGCGCATGTTTTCGAGCAAACCAATTCACTTTCGATGCTAACATAGCAGCGTCCTGTGTCACAAGAAAAGTTAATTTTTCACCTTTCACTTTTCACTTTTCACTTTTTTCTGTACCTTTGCATCCGCAATAATGCAACGGTCCCGTAGCTTAGCTGAATAGAGCGTCAGATTCCGGTTCTGAAGGTCTTGGGTTTGAATCCCAACGGGATCACGAAAGATAAAGAGTCGCGAACGATGAAAGATTGCTTTCAATCTTCGAGGCTCTTTGGCTTTTGTAGGATGGCTGGCGCCAGCCTACGGGAAAGACGCAGTCAATCCCAACGGGATCACTAAAAGGAAGACGTAAACAAAATTACTTCCGCCAAAAATATAAATAGTCACGGAGTAATTTTATTTTCTCCGTGACTATTTACACCTTATCTTTCAAACAGCCCACGAATCTCTTTGTCAAAATCAGAATCGATGCGTTGTGTCGGATTAAATAGCCGATATTCTTCTTCCGCCTTTTGATCCGCCTCTTCCCTACTCACTCTACCCTTATCTGGCAGTAGCGCATATCTGCGGAAAGTCAGGAACTCGTTGACAGAAGCGGCAAACTGCTCCATATTAAAAGCATTTTCTCGTTCAATTAAATCCTCGATATAGTCGAAATAGCCCGTCACGGCTCTTTCCAACTGTCGTATTTCCTTTTCTGGCAGATAGTTCTTGGCAACCTTCGTGTCACTCAGCAGTACCCTTCCGTCTGGTGCATTCTTCCAAGTCTGCAGTCCCATGTGTTCCTGTGTATGATTTGCACGAGAGAAGATTATCTCTGGGGCTGTCAGTCCTGTAATGGCATAGTGAAAACGATTTTGCACCATCTGATAGAATTCACGTGTCGTAGGAGAGTTGCGGTCGTAGTCGTATGAACACTCTGCATAGATGTCCGTTATCTGCTGCCATATCCGTCGCTCACTGGCACGGATGCTCCTTACCCTTTCCAACAACTCACGGAAGTAATCCTTACCAAATAAAGCCTTGCCCTGTTTCAGACGCTCATCATCCAGCACAAATCCCTTGCGGATAAACTCATTTAGAATCTTTGTGGCCCAGATACGGAACTTCGTAGCACGGGCTGATGACACCCGATAGCCAACGGCGATGATTGCATCAAGAGAGTAGAAGGCTGTTTCATTCATTTGGGTTTTCCCTTCTATGGCACCATGCTGAGTGGCTATTTCCATTTTGGAAACAACCACATCTTTGTCAAGTTCTCCTTCGTCAAAGATATGTGCCAGATGTTTACTAATAGCAGGAACACCCACACCAAACAACTGTGCCATCGCTTTCTGCGTAGCCCATATCGTTTCATTTTTTACCACCACCTGCACCTTGCCTTCCTCATCTGGCAATTGATACAGTATGAATTGTATTTCGTTATTCATAACTCCTTATTTCATTGCAAAGATAATCAAAAAAATGCATATATGCAAATAAATATGGAAATATTTGCAAAGCCCGACTTCTCTCGCACTTGGCATACCCTTGGCATAGTGTTCGCATACTAAACAGTATAGGTTGAAGCAGCCAAGGAGCAGCCAAGGGTATGCCAACACCTTGCCTAAAGCATGCGAACAATATAACTAATAGGTGGTTTTTTGCTTATTAGTTTGGTGTTTCACTTTCAGCAGCCATCCCAATAATCATTTCTCTCAGAGGCTCTTGCCTGTCGAATTCCCTGAGTTGCCTCAGTTCTACAGAATGTTGTCTAACAGCCTTTCTGACTTTTCTCATCGCCTTTAAACTGCTTACGATATTGTCATAATATCCACTCATGCCAAAGGCATTCAACACCGCCATATCAAATACACGCCGAACAGAATCCTCCATATCTTGATTGATATCTATTATACCTCTTGACTTCAGGGCTTTAAACTTTTTCATGATGTCAGTCTTTTGATCGTCGTTTAACAAGGCAGGATTGAACATATAGCATTTCGAGATAGAGTCTTTATTAATGTCGAGCACACCTAAACCTCTACCAAAACCAACTGCCTCGATGTAGAATAGTGATAATATAGAGTTTAGTAAGGCGTGTAACAAGTTGAGATCGTCTGTTAATCTTTTACGTTTCAAACCTATTAATCTTTGGTTGATGAATGTCGGCTGATTGAACTTTCCATAAAACATTCGATTGTCAGGATTCATCATTGTGAAAATCTCAGCCTCTTCATCGGTAGTCAACTCATACCATTTCATTCCTGCACGTGCCAAGACTTCAGGTAATGGTCTATATTTTTCGTTGGTTTCATTAGCAAAACGTCTTATCCATGCCAATGCGCCAAGAAGCCCTTGTTCTTCAAGTTCATCTAATTCTAGATTACAACAGAATGCTTTTCTACCAGCAGTTGGAATGCCCACATAACTATCAGTATCTTTTGCATTCATCAGCACATCCTTCATAAACTGTGGTTCAATATTTGTGTCTGCAGATGGGAAGAACAAAGGATCCCATCCTCTTCGACTACCCCTAAACACTTTCAGATATCTACTTACGGGGACTAAACAGCCTTCTATCTCCAGCAACCATTTAAGATTGCTGAAAAGAGAATTGTATGAGACGTTCAGCCTCCGAAGAGATTCCAATTCTTGTGCGCTGTAGTTAACTCTGGTTATAACTTCGCTATTTTGTTCTTCATCAAGTAACGATGAGTTGACGATTGCATCTTGATAATCTCTGTTTGCAGATACATTCTCCAAATTTCGTTTCCATGTAAAGAACGAAATATTGGTATTATCTTCAGCCTCAATGTTCTTCTTCCTCATTATTAGCAAGGCTGTTACGATTTCTGCATTAGAGAACCATTTGCCACTGCCGCTAACGTGAATTTTTATGTCATCAAAGTGTTTTTTAAGAGCGTCTATGAAGATACTCCCTGCTTCTGTACCTAAGAATGAGTTTGACAACACGACACCTACATAGCCACCAGGCTTAACCAGATTATTCAGGTGGAGTGCAATGTAATAACTGAAGTCTGATCTTCCAGATAAACGATAGGCACGTTTTATTGCCAACACTAAAGGTGAATCATCGTCAGGAATATCACCCGCTTTGACGAAAGGCAGATTCGAAATAAATGCATCAAACAATGGCAAGGAATATTTATCCTTTTTACCCGTTTGAGGATTCACGATCTCAACTTCATCACCAGGATGCAATGACAAAATATCGCGTTGGAACAACCGGCATGGCATATTTATAGCATCATAACTGGTCATAGCCAGATTAGCGATCTGCAAAGGAAATTGAAATTTATCACTTGCCCAAGTGGTAGCCATTGCTTGCTCTGCACCAATTCCTCTTCTCTTCTTATAGTTGATGATGAAATTGGGTATTGTACCTGTTCCACAACAGCCATCAAAACAATCACCAGTTACATTATGGATGGTCATTCGCACGAGAATTTCCACTAATACAGGTGGGGTCGGGTATTGTCCATGCAACAATCTCTTAGAGATGCTGACAGACCCTTCAAGTACCTGTTGGAGTATTCTTTGACTAATGTGGTTAATCGGCGAGTTTTTCAGAAATAGCGATAGTTCAACCAACGAGGCCCACGTTTTTTGTGGAATATGCTCGTTGTAAGGCATGGCTCCAAAAATATTATAAAAATCGCTTTTTTCTGTTATCGTCTGGAAAATAACATTACCTTCTTTGGGTGTACTGTCGTAATTTAGTTCGTCAATGGCATAGGCACTCATTTGTCTTTGCTTTATCAGATGGGCAAAGATAATACGGTTGGCCCAATTTATGACAACACTTTTGGCATAGGCCACATATTTATTTTCTTCATCACCTTTATATTCAAACTTGATGTCATTCCACCACGTTTCAATTCGGGCTTCTATGATAGCATCCTGTTTTGATTCATCCTCCAAATATCTTGCTACGCTGTATTTGTTCTCATTGACAAGATTTGAAATGGAAGTCTTGGTCAATACATCACCAATAAATGCTTTCTTGACTTCACCTGAGATCAGATAATCATTGACGGAGGTGAGTACGTTTTGAAGTGTTTTCTCCCACCTCGATTTGTATTTCTGAACATCATCACGTGTTCTGATGGTGGAATTATCCCATCTCCTCTTTTCTACAAATTCATGAGCCCCATCATCGTAGACATATAATTTAACGTGTGTAAAGTTCCAAATCACACAACTATTCAAATTCAGTGCTCTTGCTTTTCGTTGGGCATCATGAACAAAATCGGCATCATTAATAGGTACATCTGGCATTTTCAATTCCCATCCCTGAAGAATACTTGAAAGATCATGATCTCCATACAGAATAACATCAGGGAACATGTTCTGGCCTCGATGTTCACTTACTGTCGTCTCACCACCTGCTCTTTTTATTATAAGATCGTTGTCCGTTGAGAACTGGTTTATCTGTGATATAAGTTCAATGGCCCAACTTCTTTCGTTTTTTCGGATAGTAGTCATAGGCGTAATTATTTAAAAGTTGTTTATCAGATTATGTTTTTTAAGATATTTCCGCTTATCAGCGTCAAGATGTTGCCAGGCTTTCTTTAACCTGACTTTCGTTTTCTTAATATAGTCGATTTTCTCTCCCTTAAAGAGTTCCGTATCAGCATTTTTCTCAATGCCCACGAAATTGCGGCCTTCCATCAATGCAGCAACAAGGAAAGAGCCGCTTCCGCTGGTATTATCAAGAACAATGTCACCAGGATTAGTGTAAGTGCGGATAAAATATCGTCCCATTTCTACGGGTTTTTGAGTAGCATGAAAAACCTCACCTTCACTTTCTGCCGTTTTAAAATACACTACATCTGTAGGGTATCGTTTTCCATCACTAAAAACATGGACTGGTTGAAAGTCTCCATAACTACCGCTTAACTGATCCTTACGAACACCTTTATCGTATGGTTCTCCTTCAGTCATCTGGGGATTATAAACAGGTTGCTTGTTATAGAACACACAAACATCTTCATGTTTCCTCAACGGTTGTTTCTTTGCATTCAAAAAATTAGTCGGTTTTGACTTTTCCCAAACCCACTTATATTTAAACAACTTTGGCTGACTCATGATCAGCGCGGCTGTAAACAAACCTTGTGAAGTTAATACTATCGCACCGTTAGGTTTAACAATGCGCCTATATTCTGCCCACAATTTATCGAGCGGAACAATACTGTCCCACTTGTTCTGTGTTGTGCCGTATGGCAAATCACACAGTACCATATCGATACAGCCATCAGGTAGATGACTCATCACATTGATGCAATCGCCCTTGATGACAGCATTCAAAAACCTGTCTTCACTCCAATAGCCTTTTGTCATTTGTTTGCTATTTAGGCGTCACTATCTTTTCTCTCCCTAAATAGCCGTTCCCAGAGGACACAAAAAAGTGGGTCATTACCTGCCCCACATTAAGGTCCTAGGAAAACCCGAGAAAAGACAAGTAAGCCCACTCGTAACGAGTGCGCTAGCAACTTGTCTACTTTTCTCATCTATTTTTTTAGAATTTCCTAGGTTCTAATGTGGATAGATCAATAGCAAACGCTTATATCATAAGAAAAGAACTCTCGAACATGCGGTAACCGCATTTCGATTGCAAAAATACAAAATAAATTGCAGATTATTCCTTTTTTGCAGAAAAAACTAATAATTTTGAGTTGTATTTTATCAGAAATGACCACCTTTGCAATCGATAAAGAGAATAATAACTATATAGAATCAATTGAAAGAAAGAAGAATCACGGAGTGTATGACACAATGTGAGTTCATATCTTCTACAATCTTTGAAGGGAACTCTGGAATCTTCAATTTTGGCTGTTTTTCATCAGAAATGGTCAAATCAGTCCCTTTCCCATGACCATTTTTATAACCATTTTCTGTCATATTTGACGGTTTTTGTGACGGTTTCTGACCATTTCCCGTCAGAAATCTCTTCAGAAATAAATAATTGAATGGTTTTTGGCGATATATACTGACATCCGACATACAAGTTATTGTAATCATCTTATTATCAATAGGTTTTATAATTTTTCAATCATCACTTACTGACATAATACTGACATACTACTGACATAAAACCGACATAAAAATGGCATTTAACCGTCATATTGCAGCCTTTTACTGTTCAGTAAGGGGGATAGCAGATTTGATAAAGAGGGCTTGCAATCTGTTAAGCCCGTAGTAACTAAGAAATTCTCTAGAGAATTTTAGCGTTAACCCCGCTATTAGCAATTGCAAAGAGTAATATCAGCACGAAATTCTCTAGAGAATTTCGTAGATAACCTCATGATAAACATTGTTAGTCCTTATCTCGCAATTCGCGCCCAAAGGGTATCAGCACTTATCAGGTCAGTATTATGTCAGTAGAATGACAGTATAATGTCGGTTTATGTCAGTAGTATGTCAGTAATATGTCGGTAATAAACATTGTATCTGACTGACAACTAACAAAATACGAAAAATATATGTCGGATGTCAGTATTTTATGGAATTTTTGTGTTCGTATTAATATTTGGGGCAGTGGTGTTGATGAGTTCGAACTGATAGGGCCATTGGTCGTCGGTGATGATATTCTCGTCCCATTTGTGCTGGAGATAGGTTGAGAGAGCCGGACACACGACCATGAATATGCGCTTTGTGCCAGCAGGCACCTTGGTGGTGATTTTCTCAGTCACTTCGTCTGTGCCTTTGCAATGCACGATGTTGTCGTTGTAATACGCGCGAGTACCATCATCCTTCAGAAACACATAGCCCACGCGGAAGCCACGAGCCGAAGCGTTGCTGACATCGTTGTATTTGGTCACGCCAGCACGCACCAATGCATTGGGATTGCCATTGTTGTATTCGCCAGGATCTGCCGCATTGAGGGCACAGCCAGGCGTGAGAGCGGTGAATCGGGTTGTGATGGTTTTGCCTGCTGAGGGAACAGAGAGTTCAATGACGTTGAAACCTGTGCTCTGCGGTACGCTGGCATAGGCCACCTGATATTTGTTCTTACCGACTTTTACGGCATGATAGTCGAATTTCCCAATAAAACGATCTCGATAAGGAGCAGCCTCATCAAAGTCGAAAGTGGCGCAATGCAGGGCATAGTCGAAATAAAGTCTGTAGAATTCCTCAGCCGTGAGTCCTTTCAGTTTCATGAGCGACTGGTTGAAATCAACGGCTCCCGTCATAGACTGCTTCCAGATCTGAGCCACCATCGTTATGTCATTGTAGTGCTGGCACAGGTAGTAGTGGAACCAGTAACTCTGATAGCGCATCCATTCGTGCGAGAAAGCGTAGTTGGCATTGTTGCCGAAGAGCGGATAACTCTCTCTGAACATCTCAGACGGATAGGCCTGATTGGCCTGCCACTGCGCCGTTTGCTCCCAGATGGTCTGTCCGTTGCCGATGGGCAGATGGAAGCCCGTACCGATGGTCGGAGAAGAGATATGATTGTAGTTGGCCGCCTCGGCATAGCACATATAGTGGAAGGAGTGCCCCACCTCGTGTGCCAAAGCATGTCCGGCAGGCTTCACCGTAGCAGGATTGAGCCACAGGGCACTGCATTCGAAGTCGTAGCCAGCACCATAGCAGGTCCACGTGGTGGTATAGTTCATCAGGATGAGGATCTTATACTTGTCGCGCATGTTACTGCTCGAAAAGCCCAGTTTGTTGAGGTTGAGCGCATAGCAGGTCTCTGCCACCCTCAGCACAGCATCCACGTCGAAAGACATCGAGGTGCCGTTGAGCGACGGGGCCTTACTGGGGTCGCTACCGAATCCTTTCTGCCAGAAGATGATGCAGTTGTCCGACGCCTTGCTGCGATTGAACGACCATTGCAGTTCGCTGTTGCCACCTTCGGTGTATTCCTGCGTGGCAGCATCATATTTCCAACTGTCTGGGATATAGACCTTTTTCTGGGCATTGATGCCCTGAACCGTCAGTACGACGAGGGCGAAGAATGTGATGATGAATTTCATATATCTTTGATGGTGCTATCGTCTGCAAAGGTAATCAAATAAAGGCACCTATGCAAATTTATACGAAAATAATTAGGTAAGATGCCCGTTTTCTTGCTCACATGGAGAATTGTTTGTATCTTTGCAGTCGATTCAGAAAATTTGGAAATAATAAATAGAGATCATGAATACAAAAAAGTTTCTTGCTGCTGCACTGATGGCAGTTTTTACAGGTTCAACACTCCAAAGTCACGCCAGTCAGGCCATTACCCCACTTTGGTTGAGGGATGTCCAGATCAGTCCTGACGGTTCACAGATTCTCTTTTGCTACAAAGGGGATATCTATAAGGTATCGGCCAACGGTGGAACGGCTGTTCAACTGACCACCCAGGACAGTTACGAATGTTCGCCCGTATGGAGTGCCGACGGCCAGCAGATTGCCTTCTCCAGCGACAGGCATGGGAATCTGGATATCTTTGTAATGTCGGCCGAAGGCGGATCAGCCACACGCCTGACCTATAACAGTACAGCGGAAGTGCCTCAGGCTTTCACACCCGACGGGAAATGGGTGCTGTTCGGAGCAGATATCCAGGATCCGGCAACAAGCGTGATGTTCCCCTCAAGCAGATTGCCTGAGTTGTATAAAGTTCCCGCAAAGGGCGGTCGTACACTGCAGGTATTAGGAACACCTGTTGAGATGCTCAGTTTCGCACCTGATGGAAAGAGTTTTTTCTATCATGACCGTAAGGGTTATGAAGATGAGTGGCGCAAGCACCATACCTCATCCATCACACGTGACGTGTGGTACTATGATGCCAAGAGCGGACGGCACACCAACATCACGAACCGTCCGGGTGAGGACAGGAATCCTGTGATGAGTGCCGACGGGAAGACGCTCTATTTCCTGAGCGAACAAAACGGCGGCAGCATGAACGTGTATAGTTATGAGTTTCAAGAAGCAACTCTCAACTCTAAACTCTCAACTCTAAACTCTCCCAAGGCGGTCACCAGTTTCAAGACCCACCCCGTTCGTTTCCTGAGTGTCGCGAAGAACGGTTTGCTGTGCTATACCTATAACGGAGAGATCTATACCCAGAAGAGTGGTGCCCAGCCTCAGAAACTGAACATCACCCTGACCCGTGACGATGAGACGGCCATTGCCAACCTCAGTTTCACTAGCGGCGCACGCCAGCCCGTGGTGAGCAAGGACGGTAAGCAGATTGCCTTTGTGGTGCGCGGTGAGGTATTTGTGACCAGCACGGAATATGCCACCACCCGCAGGATCTCCCAGACGGCAGGTGCTGAGGCCGATGTGGATTTCGCACCCGACGGCAGGACCATTGTCTATGCCTCGGAACGCAACGGCAACTGGCAACTCTACACAGCCAGCATCGTGAGGGATGAAGACCTGAACTTTGCCAACGCCACGCTGATCAAGGAAGAAAGCGTGTTCCCTGAACTGCCTGCATTGAAATTAGAAGGAAAGATTGACTTTTCTCAGGTGGAGCGTCGCTACCCCAAATACAGTCCTGACGGTAAGAAACTGGCGTTTATCGAGGATCGTATCAAACTGAAGGTCGTCGATCTGAAGACCAAGAAAGTGACACAGGTAACTGACGGAAGTAAGTGGTACGACCAGGACGGTGGATTCGATTTCGAGTGGAGTCCCGACGGCAAATGGTTCGTGCTGAGTTACATTGCCAACAAACGCGACCCATACACAGATCAGGGTATCGTCAGCGCGGAAGGTGGTGAGATTCATCCCATCACACAGAGCGGTTACATGAGCGAGAGCCCCCGCTGGGTGATGGACGGTAAGGCCATCCTGTTCGAGAGCGAGCGCTATGGTATGCGCAGCCATGCCTCTTGGGGCAGTCAGACAGATGTTTTCCTGGCATTCCTGACACAGGATGCCTACGACCGCTATCGCCTGTCGGCAGAAGACTATGCGCTGTTGAAGGAATTGGAGAAGAAAAACGAGAAGAAGGACGACAAGAAAGAGAATGCCAAAGGCAAGAAGGACGATAAAAAGGAGAAAAAGGATGATGCCGATTCTGTCAAGACAGTAAAGATAGAATTTGAGGGCTTGGAGGACCGTATTGTCAGGCTGACACCAAACAGCAGTAAATTGGGCGATGCCATTGTGAGCAAGGATGGAGAGAGCCTGTACTACTTCTCGGCCTTTGAAGGTAAGCCCGACTTATGGAAGATGGACTTACGCAAGCATGAAACCAAACTGCTAAGCAAGGGCGGTAGCGGTTCACTGCAAATGGACAAGGACGGCAACCTTTACTCGCTGGGAAGCAGCATGATGAAGATTGAGAAGGGTGACAAGACAACTCCCATCACCTACAGCGCCCAGATGAAACTGGACCTTGCTGCCGAACGTGAATACATGCTGCGCCACGTGGCCAAGCAGATCAACAAGAAGATTTTCCGTACAGACTATAACGGTTGTAATTGGGAACTGATGTTGCAGAACTATGTCCGTTTCATGCCGCACATCGCCAACAACTACGACTTTTCCGAACTGTTGGGCGAACTGTTGGGTGAGTTGAACGTAAGCCATAGCGGTGGAAGGTTCAAGCCTACGGCTAAGGGAGATGATACGGCCCAACTGGGACTGCTCTATGACCTGACAGAGGCTACAGATGGCATGAAGATCACCGCCATACTGGAAGGCGGTCCGTTCTGCAAGGCTAACAGCAAGGTGAAGGTGGGTGATGTCATTACTGCCATCAACGGAGAGCCCGTAGGAAAGGATACCGACCTGGCACAGTTGCTGAACCTCTGCAAAGGCAAGAAGACGCTGGTCAGCCTGAAAGGCAGTGCCGGCACATGGGATGAGGTGGTATTGCCTATCAGCCAATCGGAGCAGTCGGATCTGTTGTACAAGCGCTGGATCAAGAGCAGGGCTGCCGAAGTGGAACGCCTGTCAAACGGCCGTTTGGGTTATGTGCACATAGAAGGTATGAACGATGCCAGTTTCCGCGATGTCTATTCTGACATCTTAGGCAAATACAACCTGAAGGAGGGCATTGTCATAGACACCCGCTACAACGGAGGCGGTCGTCTGCATGAGGATATCGAGATCCTGTTCTCCGGCAAGAAATACTTTACGCAGGTGATTCGCGGCAGAGAGGCTTGCGATATGCCCAGCCGACGATACAACCACCCCAGCATCATGCTGCAGGCCGAGGGCAACTATAGCAATGCCCACGGAACACCCTGGGTATACAGTCATCAGAAGATTGGCAAGTTGGTGGGTGCTCCCGTCCCAGGTACCATGAGTTCAGTGAACTGGGAAACGTTGCAAGATCCCACGCTGGTATTTGGTGTACCCGTTGTCGGATATCAGTTGCCCGACGGTTCTTATCTTGAGAACACACAACTGGAACCGGACATCCTTATACTGAACCGTCCGGAGACTGTTGTCACAGGCACAGACCTTCAGTTGGAGGCGGCTGTACGCGAGTTGCTGAAAGAACTCTGATCAGGCAAGCAAACGCTTGATATCGATTCAAACATCCCCACAGACACAATAAATGTGGGGATGTTTGCGTTTATATGGTTGTATATATACAAATAAATAAGTTATGATAGATTATATCAAGGGGGAGTTGACCGAACTGACCCCCGCACTGGCAACTGTAGAGGCTGCCGGCGTAGGTTACGGACTGAACATCTCACTGAACACCTTCAGTGCCATTCAGGGCAAGAAGGAAGTGAAACTCTATGTTCACGAGGCGATTCGTGAGGATGCATACGTGCTCTACGGCTTTGTGAACAAGAAAGAGCGTGAGATGTTTGAATTGCTCATCACGGTGAGTGGCGTAGGTGCCAATACCGCCAGGATGATGCTCTCGGGCATGAGCGTGAGCGAGTTGTGCAACGCCATCTCAACGGGCAATGCCCGACTGATTCAGGGTATCAAGGGCATCGGCAAGATGACAGCCCAACGACTGATTGTCGATCTGAGGGATAAGATCGTGGCCCTCGGCATTGCCGACGAGATACCCGCTGGTGGTCAGATATCAGCCCCCGTCAACAATCAAGTGAAGGACGAGGCCGTATCGGCCCTGACCATGCTGGGCTTTGCACCTGCTCCCACACAAAAGGTGGTGCTTCAGATTCTGCAGGAACAGCCTGACCTGCCTGTAGAACAGGTGGTGAAGTTGGCACTGAAACAGATTAAGTGAAGCGATTCGTCTACATCGGACTCGTCCTGTTAAGCATCGTAGCCTTGGCTACGCCACAGGATAATAAGACTGCGCCTAAGACACAGCCCAAGGCGCAGCCTGTCATGACTGTAGACGATGAAACCATCCCCGATTCGCTGCTTCATCCCCGATGGCGAATCCAAAGGACTGCCCCCGTACTGGTGGAAGACCTCGACTCGTCGGTCCTCGACCTGAAGATGCCCGACAATATCCGTCAGACGGTGGAATACGATGACTCGCTGAACCTCTACTTCATCGGTTCAAAGATTGGCGACACCTATCTGAATGCACCAGTGGTCATGACACCCGAGGAGTATCAGAAATGGAGCGAGAAACGGGCCCTGCACGACTTCTTCCGACAGAAAGATGCAGAGAACGTGACCAACGAAGGCAAGGACAAGTTCTCGTTTGCCGATATGCACTTCGACCTGGGGCCTGCTGAGAAAATCTTCGGTCCTGGCGGTGTGCGTATCAAAACCCAGGGAACAGCCGAACTGAAGTTGGGCGCTACCATGAAGAACATCGACAACCCCTCGTTGCCTATCCGTAACCGCAAGACCACCAGTTTTGACTTCGACGAGAAGATCAACCTGAACGTGAATGGCAAGGTGGGCGATAAGGTAGACATGAACCTGAACTACAACACCGATGCCACCTTCGACTTCGATACGCAGAACATGAAGTTGAAGTACGACGGCAAGGAAGACGAGATCATCAAACTGGTGGAAGGCGGCAACGTCAGTTTCCCCTCGAACAACTCGCTGGTGAAAGGCACTTCCAGTCTGTTTGGTATCCGCACCGACATGCAGTTTGGCAAACTGAAACTGCAGACCGTGGTCTCGCAGAAGAAATCATCCACGAAGAGCGTCTCGGCAAAAGGCGGTTCACAGACAACAGCCTTCGAGATCAATGCTGCCGACTACGAGGAGAACCGTCACTTCTTCCTTTCACACTTCTTCCGTGAGCGCTACGATCAGGCCATGTCGACATTGCCCAACCTGACCACAGGCATCGAGATCAACCGCGTAGAGGTGTGGATCACCAACAAGACGGGAACCACCTCGAACACCCGCAACATCATTGCGCTGACCGACTTGGGCGAAAACACGGTACTGAGCAATCCTAACTGGGCACAGACGGGTGAAAGTGTACCCTGCAATGCCGCCAATACTGAATATCAGACGCTGGTCAGCCAATATGCCAATGCCCGCGACATTGACCAGGCCAGTAGCGTACTGGCTGGTATCCAGAATTTCGAGGGCGGAGTGGATTACGAGAAACTGGCAAGCGCACGCCTGCTGAATTCGTCGGAATATACGGTCAACAAGTCATTAGGCTATATCTCGCTGAAGACCGGTCTGCAAACCGACCAGGTGCTGGCTGTCGCCTATGAGTTCACAGCAGGCGGACAGACCTATCAGGTGGGTGAGTTTGCCAGCGACAATACCCAGACAGGGCAGGCGCTGTTTGTGAAAGCCCTGAAGAACACGTCGAACAACCCCACACAAGGCAACTGGCACCTGATGATGAAGAACGTGTACTACCTGGCCTCGACAGTGGAAAAGACCAAGTTCCGTCTCGACATCAAATACCAGAGCGACACCGCAGGTGTCTACCTGACTTATATCCCTGACCAGCGGGTAAAGGAGCAGACCCTCCTGAGGATGCTGGGCTGCGACCGTCTGGACAATAACAACAAGAACCACGCCAACGGCTATTTCGACTTCGTAGATGGCTATACCGTCAGCAACGGTCGTGTGTTCCTGCCCTCAGCAGAGCCTTTCGGCGACTATCTGCGCAGTCAACTTATGGCCAAGGGACTCACGGAGGCAGAAGCCAATCAATATGTGTTCAGTCAACTCTACGACTCCACCAAGACCGTAGCCAAGCAGATTGCCGAGAAAAACAAGTTTGTGATGACAGGCCAGTACAAGGGACACAGCGCCAACGTGATTTCGCTGGATGCTGGTTATGTACCACAAGGTTCGGTGGTGGTGACGGCCGGCGGTGTGACGCTGCAGGAAGGTTCCGACTACTCCGTAGACTACAATGCAGGCGAGGTGACCATCCTGAACCAGAGCATCATCGATGCAGGCACCAATGTCAACGTATCGCTGGAGTCGAATACCGAATACGGCATGCAACGGAAGACGATGCTCGGACTGAACTGGGAGTACGACTTCACGAAGAACTTCCAGATAGGCGGTACCATCATGCACCTGTCGGAACAGGCCCTGATATCGAAGGTCACGATGGGTGAGGAGCCGCTCCGAAACACCATCTGGGGCTTGAACGTCAACTGGAAACAAGACAGCCAGTGGTTGACCAGCATGCTCAACAAGATACCGCTGCTACATGTGAAGGAGCCGTCGCACATCACCTTCACGGGTGAGTTTGCCCACCTGATAGCAGGCTCTGCCAGCGGTACGCAGGACAACGCCTCGTATATCGACGACTTCGAGAACACGAAGAACTATATCCACGTGGGAGAGCCGAAGCAATGGACCATCTCCAGTGTGCCCACGATGTTCAGGGAATCTGCCGACAAGACCGGTGTTACCAGCGGCTACAACCGAGCCCTGCTGGCCTGGTATAACATCGACCCCATCTTCACACGCCACTCCTCCACCCTGACTCCCAGTCATATCAAGAGCGATCTGGAACAACTCTCCAACCACTATGTCAGAGAGGTGTATGTGAAGGAACTCTATCCCAACCGTCAGCAGTCTACTTACAGCGGGGCCACCTCTACCCTCTCTGTGCTGAACCTGGCCTATTATCCAGAGGAACGCGGCCCCTATAATCTGACACTTGACCTGAATAGCAATGGTACATTACGCCAGCCCGAGACCAAGTGGGGCGGTATGATGCGCAGACTGGAAACGACAGACTTTGAGCAGGCCAACATCGAATATATCGAGTTCTGGATGCTCGACCCCTATATCTACATCCGAGAGCAGGGCGATGCCTCTGACTATAGTGGCGACCTCTACTTCAACCTCGGTGAGGTGAGCGAGGATATCCTCCGCGACGGTAAGAAATTCTATGAAAGCGGTATGCCCGTCGACGGCACCAGTTCGTTTACCAACACCCAGTGGGGCCGCATCCCCGTACAGGCCACACAGACCTACGCCTTTGCCACCACCAAGGGCTCGCGTGCCATGCAGGATGTGGGTCTGAACGGTCTGAACGATGAACAGGAGCGCGAGTTCGGTGCCTATAAGGATTGGCTCGATGCCCTCATCGCAGGTGGTATCGTGACCAACGACAGTATCATCCAAGCCTGGCGCAACGACCCCGCAGGCGATGACTATCACTACTATCGCGGTTCTGACTTCGACAACGAGCAAAAGAGCATCCTCGACCGCTATAAGCGTATCAACAATCCCCAGGGTAACTCTCCCGATACCGACGACCGTACGGAATCGTACGATACCAGTTATAAGACAGGTCCTGATGTGGAGGATATCAACCAGGACTTCACGCTGAATGAATACGAGCGCTATTACCAGTACCGCGTCCATATCAGTCCGGAGATCCTCGATGCCTACCGCAACGGCAATGCTGTGCCCGGCTCCTTCATCACCGACATGCGTACCAGCGGTGTGAAACTGCGCAATGGCGACACCACCAGCGTCAACTGGTTCCAGTTCCGTATTCCCGTCACGGAATATGAACGGAAGGAAGGCTCGATCACCGACTTCTCCAGCATCCGTTTCATGCGTATGTTCCTGACCAACTTCCAGAAGCCCATCGTACTGCGTTTCGGTAGTCTGGACCTGGTACGCGGCGAGTGGCGCATCTATAAGCAGAACCTCACAGGCGGTCTGGAGACGGGTACGGTGAAGGTGAGTGCCGTGAACATCGAGGAGAACAACGACAAACAGCCTGTGAACTACGTCTTACCGCCAGGCATCAGTCGTGTGACCGACCCCTCACAGCCCCAGTTGGTTGAGAACAACGAACAGGCCCTTAACATCGTGGTGGAGAACCTGAGTCCGCAAGAGTCGAAGGCCGTCTACAAGAATTCCAACTACGACCTGCGCCAGTATAAACGCATGCAGATGTTTGTTCACGCCAACCATCTGGTGCCCGACCAGACTGCACTGAAAGACAACCAACTGGCTGTATTCATCCGTTTGGGTAGCGACTACAAGAGCAATTACTACGAATATGAGATTCCGCTGAAACTGACGCCCGACCGCAATACCTATAGTCGTTTCTCGACTGCCGACCGCAGGGAAGTGTGGCCCGAGGACAACATGCTCGACATCGACCTCAACGTGTTTACCGCATTGAAGAAAGAGCGCAACAAACTCAAGGCACAGGGTATCACCTCATACAACCAGTTGTATACAGCCCACGACGAGAAACGCCCCAACAACAAGGTGAGCATCATGGGTAACCCCACATTAGGCGAGGTGAAGACCATGGTGATTGGTGTGAGGAACGTCTCAGGCGAGATCAAGTCGGGTGAGGTCTGGGTCAACGAACTGCGCCTGTTGGAAACCAACAACGACGGCGGATGGGCTGCCTCAGGAAATCTGCAAGTACAACTCTCCGACTTCGGTTCCGTGAATGTGACGGGTCGCTATATCGGCGATGGCTTCGGAGGACTTGAGGAGAGTGTGATGCAGCGCAATACCGACACCCAGAAGCAATACTCCGTGACCACCTCGCTGGAACTGGGCAAACTGTTCCCAGAGAAAGCCCAGGTATCGGCACCGCTCTATTACTCCGTCACAAAGGATGAGGTACGTCCGAGGTACAATCCCCTCGACTCAGACATGCGACTGAAAGATGCCCTTGATGCCGCTGCCGACCAGCACGAACGCGACAGTATCGAATCGATGGCGGTGACGAAGACCACGAATACCAACTTCTCGCTCAGCAATGTGCGCTGGGGACTGAAGACCAAGCGTCATCCGATGCCCTACGACCCAGGCAACTTCTCGTTCAGTTACAGTCATGCCCACCAATACACCTCGGGCGAGACGACCGTCTATGAGAAGCGTGACGAATGGCGAGGGGCACTCAACTACACCTATTCGCCCGTCTATAAGTCGTGGGAGCCTTTCAGCAAAGTGAAGGGCAAATCGAAGTGGCTCAATTTCCCCAAGGCCTTCGGACTGAATTACCTGCCACAGAGCATCAGTTTCAACTCGGTCATCAGTCGTGAGTATTATGAATTGCAGGAGCGCGACCTCGAGGATATGAGCGGTCAGAGACTGCCATTGATCTTCAACGAACAATTCCTTTGGAACCGTGACTTCTCGCTACGATGGGACTTCACGAAGAACCTGCGCTTCAACTTCCAGTCGGCTACCCATGCCCAGATTGAGGAGCCCTATACCCCTGTGAACAAGGAACTCTATGCCGACCATTATTACGCATGGAAGGATTCCGTGATGCAGAGCATCAAGAATCTTGGCACGCCGCTCGACTACCAGCAGCAGACCAGCATCTCCTATCAGTTGCCGTTGAACAAACTGCCCATCTTCGACTGGCTTAACAGCGATGCCTCGTATACGGCCAACTACTCATGGACCCGCGGAACGGAACTCGAGGACGGCACCTCGCTGGGTAATATCGTCAACAGTCGCAGAAACCTGAACATCAATGCCACGTTGAACATGGAGACGCTCTATAATCACTTCCCCTTCCTGAAGAAAGCCAACGAGCGTTTCAAGAAAGCCATTCCCAAGAAGACCACCAAACCGGCCACCTCAGGGAAAGCCGATAAGACCGACAAGGCTTCTGCTTCTGCGCCTGCCCAGAACAAGAACTCTTACCAGCGCGAGATTACGCTGAGGCCCGACACTACCATCACTGTGGCCCACAACAAGAAGTCGAAACGCCTACGTGTGACCGCCAAGACCAAGAATGGCAAGCCCTACGACCTGAAATACAAGATTCTCGATGAGAACAAGATCCTCATCAAGAGCAATGATACCGTCGATATCAAACTCTCTGTGATGGTGAAACCGTCGTTGGAAAACGAATGGTGGTATAAGCCAGCCCAGAGTGCGGCCCACCTGCTGATGATGGTACGCAGCATCAACATCTCATATCGCAACCAATACCAGATGAATCTGCCCGGCTTTATGCCAAACATCGGCGATGCCTTCGGACAAAGGACATCTGGCGGACTCTCGCCAGGTCTCGACTTTGCCTTCGGTACCATCAGTGACAGTTATCTGGACAAGGCCCTTGCCAACAACTGGCTGATGCACAATGACAACGTGGCCACCCCTGCCACCACCAACAGCAGCACTGACCTGCAACTAAGAGCCACGCTGGAGCCCATGCGCGATCTGAAAATCGACTTAAATGCCACACGTACGGACACGCGCGCGCAGCGTATTCAATATATGTATGAGGGCAAGCCAACCACCCATAGCGGTTCATTCACCATGACCACCATCTCATTGAAGGGAGCCTTGGAGGGAATGGGCGATGCCAACAACGGCTATCATTCGGCCACCTTCGACAAGTTCCGCAGCCTGCTCCCAGAATATGCTGCCCGTATGGCTGGACAATATCCTGAGGCAGGAACCGTGTATGCAGGCTCTACCATCACCGACGTGAATTCCTACAGCGCTGATGTGATGATACCAGCCTTCCTCTCGGCCTATACCTCCAGCGGCGGTTCGCTCAATCTCTTCCCTGCCCTGACGCGTATGCTCCCCAACTGGACCATCCGATACAGCGGTCTGTCGAAACTGACGTGGTTCAACAATCATTTCAAATCATTTAACATCAACCACAGTTACAAGTCGGTATTCAGCATCGGCTCCTACGCCTCTTACAGTGCATGGCGCGAATATATGGGCGACTTAGGCTTCATCACAGACCAGGCAACGGGTATGCTGCAACCATCATCAATGTATAATGTCTCGACGGTCAGCATCAACGAGGCTTTCTCACCATTAATCGGTGTAGATGCCACGCTCCAAAACGACCTGACAGCCAAGTTGGAGTATCGCACCACCCGTGTGCTGAACCTCTCGATGACGAGCGTACAGATCAACGAAGCCCGCTCGAACGATATTGTGCTGGGAGCCGGTTATAAGATACGTGACTTCAACCTGTTTGGTGCTGGTGGCAACAGGAAAGTGAAGAAGGCACAGAGCAGAGGCCAGTCGAAGAACCAGAAGAATACGCAGACCACCCAAACCACAAGAGGACGTTCTGGAGGCGTCAACCATGACGTAAACCTGCGCCTGGATATCTCCTTCCGTCAGCAGGCAGCCATCACGCGCGACATCGCCAGCGGTACTTCTTCAGCCTCAAGCGGAAACTCGGCCTTCAAACTGTCATTCATGGCCGACTATACCCTGAGCCGATTGCTCACCCTTTCAGCCTATTACGACCAGCAAACGAACACCCCGTTGCTCTCCAGCAGCAGTTACCCGACCACGACCCGTGACTTCGGACTTTCATTGAAATTCTCGTTAACAAGATAGGCCCACACGATGAATTGGCGCAAAAGAGCGCTCTGTTTTTACATTTTTTTGCGAAAGAGTTGTAAAAATTCCTTAATTACGTGCAAAAAAGTATAATTTCCAAAGTTCATGATACATAATGTAAAGCATCTTTGAGAAACAAATCGTATCTTTGCACACAATAATATATAAATATATTAGGCCGAAAAGTAACAAATAACAAATATTAATTATTATCAATTTAAAATCTTAAGTATGAAACAGAAGAATTGTTTTTGGGCGATAGCAGCCACGATGCTGTTAACAGCCGCAAGTTTCACTTCGTGTTCAAATCAGGACAACATCATTGCTCCTGTTCAGCCGGACCAGCCCTTCGATTTCGATGAGGGTAGCCTGATCAAGAATGGTACATGTGAAGGTAACAATGTAGATAACTTCAAGGTACAGGTTGGTAACGGCGCAGTAGAACCCGCTGTTCTTAAGTGGGATAAGATTACTCCAAAGAACCACTGTGTTCTGCTTGAGGTTGGAGAGGATGCTACTAAGTTCTTCATCACCTTCGAGAAGAATCCTCTGAAAGCAAACGATGTGGTTAAAGTTTCCATGAAAGTTATGGCTAACGAGGAGTGCACTGCAACAACAGAAATTCAAGGCGCACCTGGTGAGACACTGAACACAACTGGTATTGGCGAGATTGCATTCGGTACTGACTGGGCAGAAGTTTCTGGAACAGCCAGCATTGGTGAAGAGGAAGGTGCTTATACTATTGCCTTCAATCTGCCTGCAAACAAGACCGTATACTTCGATGACATCAAGGTGACTGTTTCTGAGCCAGAGCAGCCTGCTGACATCGCAGGATTTGACCTTCTCTTCTGGAACTATGGTGTAGCAGACGAGACCATTTTCTCTACCAAGTATTTCAAGAACTACACTGCTAAAGCAACTGCTGTAAAGGGTGCTATTGTTGTAGAGAGCCTTGATCCTGACCAGGTTTATACTGAATATGACAATGATGGTGCAGAGGCTAAAGTTTCTGTAGACTGGGATACTCAGTTCCTGATTTCACTGCCCAGATCACTCGCAGCAGGTACTAAGGTAAAACTCTCGTTGAAGGTAAAGGCTGACAAGGCTGCAACTGCAGACGTACAGGCTCACACAGCCATTCCTGCTCCTGGTGCTATCGAGGGTAAGGACGGCTATAAGGGTACTTATATCCACTATGACTTACTCCAACTCGGCTGGGGTAATAATTTCAACTTTACAACAGCGTGGACAACATTCGAGAAGGAGTTCACTGTTCCTGCAGCGGCTGACGGCATGCAGTCAATCTGTTTCAACCTCGAGAAACTGAGAGAGCTTAACAAGTACTACTTCGATGACATTAAAGTTTATGTCGAGAAAGAAGCAGAGCCTGCAGCAGAGGAAGGATGGGAGAATCTCTTCTGGAGCAAGCCCGTTTATCTGGATACATACTCTGTGAAGTATTTCAAGAACTATACTGCTGCTAAGTCTGCGGATGGCGCCGTTGTGGTAGCAAGCCTTGATCCTGAAAAGACTTATGATGAGTATGACAATGACGGTGCAGCTGCTAAACTTTCTGTAAACTGGGATACTCAGTTCCTGATTTCACTGCCTGAGGAGTTACCTGTAGGTAAGAAAGTTAAGTTCTCCATGAAGGTTAAGGCTGATAAGGCTGCTGGTTCAGAACTGCAGGCTCACAAGGCTATTCCTGCTCCTGGTTCTATCGAAGGCAAGGACGGCTATAAGGGCTCTTATATCCACTACACATTAGGTTGTGACAACGTTTCATTCACAACCGATTGGGAAACTGTTGAAAGAGAGTTTACCGTTCCTTCACAGGCTGCTGGTATGCAATCTATCTGCTTCAACCTCGAAGTGCTGAAAGAAGTCAATAATTACTACTTCAAGGATATCGTAGTAAAAGTTGCTAAGTAATCTCACTTACACACTATAATTAAAATCGGTGCATCCGCTGGATGCACCGATTTTTTAACCCGACACTCAAGAACCTCTAGTATGACACTAAACGCCCTTTAGTATTAGGGTAAAGCACCTTTAGTATTAGGGTAAAAAAAGAGCCACTTGCTGCACAGCAAGTGGCTCTTTAAACTATAGGGAAGGCACTTATGCTTCAGCCTCAGGCTCAGCAGCCTTGAACGAAGCCAAGTCCTCTACCTGGAAGGCCTTGATGTAAGCAGACTTACCAAGCACATCCTCCTCAGTCATGCGAACATAAACGTTGGCACTCTTCTCGAAGAGTTCAGGTGCCTTGGTAGCATCACGCAGGATGAGCAGCGACATCACGAGTTCGGCAGTCATATCGTAGAGACGACGGGCCAGGAAATCCTGTGCATCCTGATTCTCCAGCGCCTTCACATTAGCAAGAGCCTCCTCGTAAACAGGAACGAGTTTCTCAACACGAGCCTTGAGACCCTTCAGACTGTCGCTCACCTCGAGACCAGCAAGCATCTCCTTGATGTTGTTGAGCATGGTGCCGTTGGTGATGTAGCGGATGGCAGCCACCACCTGCAACTGTGTGGTACCCTCGTAGATCGAGAAGATACGGGCGTCGCGGAACAGGCGCTGACTCTTGTACTCCATGATGAAGCCCGAACCACCGTGGATTGAGATGGCATCGTAGGCGTTCTGGTTGGCGTACTCAGAGTTCATACCCTTGGCCAGCGGGGTGAAGGCATCAGCCAAGCGCTGGTACTTCTTCAACTCCTGCTTCTCCTCGGGCTCCAACTTACGGTCGCGCTCGATGTCCTCGAGGCACTTGTAGATATCAACGTAGGCGGCTGTCTCATAGAGCAGACTGCGGCCAGCGTCCAACTTAGCCTTCATGCGACTGAGCATATCATAGACAGCGGGGAAGTTGATGATGGCCTCACCAAACTGCTGACGCTCCTTAGCGTATGCAAGTCCCTCGTTGTAAGCCTCCTGCTCCACACCTACCGACTGTGCAGCGATACCCAGACGGGCACCGTTCATCAGGGCCATCACGTACTTGATCAGACCAAGACGAGTGCTTCCGCAGAGTTCTGCCTTCGCATTCTTATAGGTCAACTCACAGGTGGGTGAGCCGTGGATACCCAGTTTGTGCTCGATGTGACGAACGTCGACACCACCCTGACGCTTGTCGTAGATGAACATCGACAGACCGCGTCCGTCCTTGGTGCCTTCCTCAGAACGAGCCAGCACGAGGTGGATGTCGCTATCACCATTGGTGATGAAACGCTTCACACCATTCAGACGCCAGCAGTTCTCCTTCTCGTCGAAGGTAGCCTTCAGCATTACACGCTGCAGGTCAGAACCAGCATCAGGCTCAGTCAGGTCCATACTCATACCCTCACCAGCGCAAACGCGTGGGATGTACTTCTGGCGCTGCTCCTCGCTACCGAACTCATAGAGCGTATCGATACACGACTGCAGGCTCCAGATGTTCTGGAAACCAGCATCAGCAGCTGAAATCATCTCACTCAGCATAGAGAACACTGCGTTAGGCAGGTTCAGACCGCCGTAACGACGAGGCATCGAGACACCCCACAGACCAGCCTTACGGGTGGCATCAAGGTTCTCATAAGTCTTAGAGGCGTAGATCATACGACCGTTCTCGAGGTGCGGACCTTCGAGGTCGACAGCCTCAGAGTTAGGTTCGATGATGTTGGCAGCCACGTCGCCAGTGATGTCGAGAATCTGCTTGTAGTTCTCGATGGCATCGCCCAGGTCAACGGGAGCGTAGTCATATTCTTTCGCATCAGCGAAACCCTTTTCTTTCAACTCGACGATTCGAGCCATCAGGGGGTGGTTCAAGTAGAACCCGATCTCAGGATGATCGCTATAATAGTTTGCCATTCTAATTTACAATTTTACAATTTACAATTTACTATTTGCTGTTCTGCTTGTAGTACTTAATTAACTTCGGTACAACCTCCTCAACGGTTCCAACAATCACGTAGTCGGCAATCTTGTTGATGGGCGCATCGGGGTCGGAGTTGACACTGATGATGATACCAGAGTCCTGCATACCAGCGATGTGCTGAATCTGTCCAGAGATACCGCAGGCGATATACACCTTCGGATGAACGGTAACACCCGTCTGACCAATCTGGCGATCGTGGTCGATCCAACCTGCATCCACAGCAGCACGGGAACCACCCACCTCACCATGAAGCACCTTGGCGAGTGTAAACAACTGGTCGAAACCTTCCTTAGAACCAACACCGTAACCACCAGCAACCACGATGGGCGCACCCTTCAGGTTGTGCTTGGCGGCCTCTACGTGGTGGTCGAGCACCTTCACGACGAAAGCCTCAGGGCTGACATACTTGCTAACCTCGGGATAAACAACCTCCTTCTTGCAAGCACCGTCGTAAATAGCCTTCTGCATCACGCCAGAACGGACGGTAGCCATCTGGGGACGATGGTCGGGATTAACGATGGTAGCCACGATGTTACCACCGAAGGCAGGACGGATCTGATAGAGCAGGTTCTCATAAACCTTGCCCTCTTTCTTATCCTCATAAGGACCAATCTCCAACTCTGTGCAGTCAGCCGTCAGACCAGAGGTCAGCGACGAACTAACACGAGGACCGAGGTCACGACCAATGACAGTAGCACCCATCAGACAGATCTGAGGCTGCTCCTCCTTGAAGAGGTTCACGAGAATATCGGTGTGGGGAGCCGAAGTGTAGGGGAACAAGTCCTTGGCATCGAAGACAAACAGTTTGTCGACACCATAAGGCAGGATCTGATCCTCCACCTTACCCTTGATGTCCGTACCGGCCACCACGGCGTGGAGTTCTACACCCAGCGTATTGGCGAGTTTGCGGCCTTTGGTCAGCAACTCCTGAGATACTTCCTGTACCTGAGTACCTTCTATTTCGCAATATACAAATACGTTGTTCATATCTCTATTAACCAATAATCTTTTCTTCCAACAATTCTTTGATCATTCCCTCGATATCAGCATCAGAAGCCGTCAAAGTCTTCGACTCCTTAGCCTGGAACACGATGTTCTTGATGGCCTTCACCTTGGTGGGCGAACCATTCAGACCGCACTGCTGTACGTCGCCGTCAACATCAGCCACACTCCACTGGTTCAGCGTCAGTTCAGGACGCTCGTTGTACAGATAGTCGTAGGCCGTACCTTCAGCAGGACGCTCCATCGGACAGGTGGCGCGCTTGTACTTCATCACCAGTTTGGCATTCTGGGGGCGACAGGGGGCAGCACTTCCGTTTACGGTAATCACTACGGGCAGCGGAGCCTCAACCGTCTCCACACCACCGTCGATCACACGCTTGATGGTAGCCTTGCCATCCTTCACTGAGAGCACCTCCTCTGCGTAGGTCACCTGATTGAGGCCCAGTTTCTGAGCCACCTGCGGACCTACCTGAGCGGTATCGCCGTCGATAGCCTGACGACCACCGATGACGATGTCCACATCGCCAATCTTCTTGATGGCAGTGGCAAGGGCATACGAGGTAGCGAGGGTATCGGCACCGGCAAACAGACGGTCGGTCAACAACCAACCGGTATCAGCACCGCGATAAAGTCCCTGACGGATGATTTCACCTGCACGTGGAGGACCCATCGTGAGGATTCCTACTGTTGAGCCCGGATTCTGCTCCTTCAAGCGAAGGGCCTGCTCCAAGGCGTTCAAATCTTCTGGATTGAAGATAGCGGGCAGGGCAGCACGATTCACCGTTCCTTCGGCAGTCATTGCATCCTTACCCACATTACGGGTGTCTGGCACTTGCTTGGCCAGAACAACAATCTTTAAAGCCATATTATTAATAATGTGTAAAAAAGTATCCTTTAAAATCGGCCGCAAAGGTACTGCTTTTTAAGGACACAGCCAAATAAAATGCACAAAATCGACTAAAATGTGCACAGATTAGTCGATTTGTGCAATGAATATTACCGTAAAAGCGATGCTTTCCTACGCGTTATTTGTTGCCCGTTGCAGCATCAACGCGCTTGCGGGCTGCCTTGATGGCGGCATCGACGCTTTTCTGACCTCGCGGAATGTCGATGGTTGCTTCCGACTCCTGACCCTCGCGATCGGCCACCTGCTGGATATAGTTCTGCATCTCTTTTACCTCGTCATTCTCCTTCACGCCCTCAGAGCCAGGGATGCTGTTGCCATCGCTGTCGTAGTCGGAGCCTTCAAAGAAGAAATGGAAGTTGTCGACATACCACGACCCGCGCTCAAACACAAGGTCAAGCACCACCTTCTGTTCACCGTAGTTGTGGATGGTCATCGTGGCCTGAGCCGTCGAGTCGGTAATATTGGTAACCGACATCAACTCATAACTCCACTCTTCGTCGATATCCTGTCCGGCCACCCAGTGGTCGGAATCGATGAACAATGTACCATCTTCCTCACTGATCTGCATAACCTTGTTGTAGAGTGCCATATAGCGCTCGGAACAGCACTTCTCATTGTCGCGCAGTTGGTAGATGGTGTCGATTCTAAGGGTGATGAACTCGGGCGAATGCTGCCGATCGTTAGATGCCTGCGCCGAACTGACAGACAATGAATCATTTGCAGAACCCTCGCCTGTCTTGTTGCCACAGGCAGTCATACTAAGTGCCAGCATCGCCAACACTGCGATGAACAACAGGGATTGTAATTGCTTTCTCGTCATATTTAAAGTCTTTAGGATTGCGTTCGGTTGCAAAGTTAAGAAAAAAAATCAGAATATAGTCATTGTTACCCGATTATTTTGTAATTTTGCACCGTTTTTAAAATTCCTATCCCATGACAAATGGTATTTATACGATTCTGCTGCTCATTATGAGCAATGTGTTCATGACTTTCGCCTGGTATGGCCACCTGCGCCTCCAGCAGTCGGGCGTATCCACCAACTGGCCCCTTTATCTGGTCATTGCCTTCTCATGGATGATCGCCTTCTTCGAATACTGCTGTCAAGTACCAGCCAACCGTATTGGTTTTGTGGACAATGGAGGCCCCTTCAACCTCGTACAGTTGAAAGTCATCCAGGAGTGCATCTCCCTCGTGGTGTTTGCCGTCATTGCCAACCTCATCTTCCAGCATGAACAGTTGCACTGGAACCATGCGGCGGCAGCCCTCTGTCTTGTGGCAGCCGTCTATTTCGTCTTCATGAAGCCCTGAGGATTTGGGGAAAGAGAATCTTTAACCAAAGCAAGTATTTGAAAGCAAAACGAAAATTTTCCAAGCAAAACGTCACGTGTTTCATAGAAAAAGTGTAATTTTGCAACCGAAAAAGAAGAATCAACCAACAAAAGACTCATTTATATGAAGAAAATCAGAGCAGCCGTCGTAGGTTACGGCAACATTGGAAAGTATGCCCTTGAGGCATTGGAGACCGCCCCTGACTTTGAGGTGGCAGGAATCGTGCGCCGTCATGGTGCAGAGAACAAGCCCGCAGAACTGGCACAGTATGATGTGGTGAAGGACATCCGCGAATTGAAGGATGTCGATGTCGCTATCCTAGCCACCCCCACACGTAGTTGCGAGGAATATGCCAATCAGATTCTGCCCCTCGGCATCAATACCGTCGATTCCTTCGACATCCATACCAACATACGCGGCTATCGTGAGCGCCTGATGAAACTCAATCAGCAGACCAACACCGTCAGTGTGATTGCTGCCGGCTGGGATCCGGGTTCCGACTCTATCGTACGTACCCTGATGCAGAGTCTCGCCCCCAAGGGTCTCAGTTATACCAACTTCGGCCCTGGCATGTCGATGGGTCACAGCGTCTGCGTACGTAGTAAGAAAGGTGTGAAGAACGCCCTTTCAATGACGATTCCCCTTGGCGAAGGCATCCACCGTCGTATGGTGTATGTGGAACTTGAGGACGGCTTTACCCTGGAGCAGGTAACTGCCGACATCAAGGCCGACCCCTACTTCGCCAGCGATGAGACGCATGTCTTCCAGGTGGAGAGTGTCGATGATGTACGTGACATGGGTCATGGTGTGAACCTTGTGCGCAAGGGTGTGAGCGGCAAGACCCAGAACCAGCGTCTGGAGTTCAATATGAGTATCAATAACCCCGCCCTCACCGGTCAGGTGCTTGTCAATGTGGCTCGTGCCTCTATGCGCCTCCAGCCCGGCTGCTATACGATGATTGAGATTCCCGTCATCGACATGCTCCCAGGCGACCGCGCCGATCTCATTGAACATCTGGTATAATGTTGAATATAGCCATTTTCGTATCAGGAGGAGGGACAAACTGCGAAAACCTGATTAACTATTTCAAGGGTTCGGAGTTGGCAAATACCGCCTTAGTCGTGAGCAACAAGCCCGATGCCTACGCACTGGTAAGGGCAGAACGGCTGGGGGTACCCACAGCCGTTGTCACCAAGGCCGACCTGAATAATCCAGACGTGACGATGCCATTGCTCCAGAAATATGCCATCGATTTCATCGTACTGGCAGGCTGGCTGCCATTGATTCCCAACTACCTGATTGATGCCTATCCCCATAAGATCATCAATCTCCATCCTGCCCTCCTGCCGAAATACGGCGGCAAAGGCATGTGGGGCCATCATGTGCATGAGGCCGTGAAGGCAGCCGGAGAGACAGAAACGGGCATGACCGTTCATTGGGTCACACCCGTCTGCGATGCCGGAGAGATCATCGCACAGTTCAAGGTGGCTATCTCACCCGACGATACCGTCGACGATATCGCGGAGAAGGAGCACCAATTAGAGATGACACACTTCCCAAAGGTGGTAGAAGAGATACTTAAAAACGCTGCGGATTAATTTTCCGCAGCGTTTTTCAATATCTCCGAGAGAGTCGGATGGATATGCACCATATCGGCGAGTTCATGGAGAGTGGTCTGCTTACACATCAGCACAGAGACCTCCTGCACGATATCGGCCGCATGGGCACCATAGGCATGACAGCCTATGATTAGCCCCTCCTGGGATGCAAAGAGTTTCAGCATACCTTCGGTTTCATCCATGGCAAGTGCCTTACCATTGGCACGCCAGAAAGACTTACGGCACTCGTAGGCGATGCCCTGCGTCTTTAACTGGTCTTCTGTAGGCCCGACACAGGCTGCCTCAGGTTCAGTGAAGATGGCGGCAGGCATGATATCAAAACGAATACCGTCTGTCTTACCAAGGATATGGTTCACGGCCCTCACCGCCTGCATCTCTGCAGCATGGGCAAGCATCTGTCGACCGTTCACATCGCCAATGGCATAGATTCCCTTTACGTTGGTTTCAAAGTTTTCATCAACAGCAATGCCCTTACGCTCATCATAGTCAATGCCCGCATTTGCGAAATCCTGCTGAACATGCGGTTTACGACCTGTGGCCATGAGGATAACATCAGCGTCAAGGTCGGCCACATTCTCTACGGCGGTCTTCATCTTAAAGGTGATGCCACGCTTCTCGAGGACTTTACGTAGGCGTTTGGCGATGTCGCTGTCGAGGGCAGGCAGGCACTCCTTCAGGTACTCTATCACCGTTACTTCCGAGCCAAAGCGGTGGAACACGGAAGCGAACTCCATACCGATGACACCAGCGCCAATAATGGTAAGACGCTTAGGAAGGGTATCGAGATTCAGGAGGCCAGTGGAATCGACCACACGCGGATCATCACAGCCAGCAATAGGGAGCCACTTCGTCTCGGAGCCTGTGGCGATGATGATGTTATCGACTGTATAGTCATTCACGGTATGGGCATCCACCAACTGCGCTTTCTCACGGACGAGAGTGATGTTGGGGTGAGACAGGATGCCTTCCACCCCGGCACGCAGTTGAGGCACCACCTGCGCCATCCGCTCACGAGCCTCCTCAAAAGTCGTAGCATGGACATAGGTCTTAGTCGGTATACAACCCACATTAAGACAAGTTCCGCCCACGTTGTTGCCCTCGAAGATGACCACCTTCAGGCCTTGCTTTGCGGCGTATTCAGCGGCACGATAACCTCCAGGACCTGCACCAATGATGATCAGATCAGTCTTGTTCATTCTTCATCTGTTTATAAGTGGTTACAGGATGCTTAGCCGCAAGGACATCATCCACACGTCCGATAGGCGTATCATGAGGCGCCGACTTCACCAGTTCCGGATCGTTCTTTGCCTCATCGGCAATCTGACGCATCACGGCAATAAAGCCGTCGAGGGTCTCCTTCGACTCATTCTCCGTCGGTTCAATCATCAGCGACTCATGGAAGAGCAACGGGAAATAAATCGTAGGTGCATGATAGCCATAGTCGAGCAGTCGCTTGGCCACATCCATTGTGGTGACACCCGTAGACTTATCCTTCAGGCCGTCGAAGACAAACTCATGACAGCACGTCGTATCAATTGGCAGTTCGTAGACATCCTTCAACGACTCCTTGATATAGTTGGCATTCAGTGTGGCCAAGGGACCTACCAGTTTGATGTTCTCGCGCCCCAGTGAACAGATATAGGCAAAGGCGCGCATCATCACGGCATAATTGCCTTGATAGGGTGACACAAAGGGGAAGAATTCCTGCAAGCCCTCACGCACACCCACAGGACCAGATCCAGGACCACCGCCGCCATGAGGCGTTGAGAAGGTCTTGTGCAGATTGATGTGCATCACGTCGAAGCCCATATCACCAGGACGACAGGCGCCCAACATAGGATTCAGGTTAGCACCATCATAGTACATCAGACCACCACAATCATGAATCAACTTGGCAATCTCAGGGATACTGGTCTCGAAGAGTCCGAGCGTATTGGGATTGGTCATCATCATCGCAGATATCTCAGCCCCTTGCTCAGCAACAATACGCTGCAGGTCTTCGACATCGACAGTGCCGTCAGCCTTCGACTTCACCTCGATGATCTCCAGACCACAGACAGCAGCCGAAGCGGGGTTCGTACCATGGGCACTATCAGGGACAATCACCTTCTTACGGGCCATGTCGCCACGTGAACGGTGATAGTTGTCAATCGTCATCAGACCCGTCAGTTCACCATGTGCACCAGCATAAGGTTTGAAGGTAAAGTGCGCCAGACCCGTGAGAGCACACAGCGACTTCTCCAGCAAGATGATGAGTGCCTTGGCACCCATGACCGTATGCTCAGGCTGTAGGGGATGGAGATTCTGGAACTGAGGCAACGCTGCCATCTCCTCGTTGATCTTAGGATTGTACTTCATCGTACATGATCCAAGGGGATAGAAGCCCGTATCAACACCAAAGTTGTTGTTGGAGAGATTCGTATAGTGGCGCACCACCGTCAGTTCATCGCACTCAGGCAATGCTGCCTCCTCAGCACGACACAGAGTCTCCGGAATCTCGTAGTGCCCATAATTATTCTTGGGCAGGCTGTAACCTTTGCGGCCCTCCTTGGAGAGTTCGAAAATCAGGTTTCCGTATAGTCGATTATTCATAAGGCTGCAATCTTTACAAGGTTATCAATCTCTTCCTTGGTACGTTTCTCGGTAACGGCAAAAAGGAAACCGGATTCCATCAACACACCACCAAGGAAGCCCGCTTCGATGAAACGCTGATAGAGCGTCTGGGCATCGCCATCGTACTTCACATAGAACTCATTGAAAAATGGTTTCTCATAAACCAACTTGAAACGGCCCGTCTTCAACAGTTCGTCACAGAGATAATGAGCGCCTGCATAAGAGAGTTGTGAGGCCTCTTTCATACCCTGCTTACCCATCAACGAGAGATATATCGTCACGAAGAGCGCCATCAGACTCTGATTACTACAGATATTAGAGGTTGCCTTCTGACGACGGATATGCTGCTCACGCGCCTGAAGGGTCAATACAAAGGCCCTTTGGTCGTCATGACCCTTATTACCTGTAGCCTTTGTCATACCCACGATACGACCAGGCATCTTGCGGATGAGTTTCTCCGTACAGCACATATAACCGACATACGGACCTCCGAACTGCATCGGGATACCCAGGCTCTGGCCATCGCCCGTCGCAATATCTGCGCCCCACTCGCCCGGGGTCTTCAGCACGGCAAGGTCAGCAGCCACACCATCTATCACAAAGAGCGTCTTCTGTTCATGACAGGCCTCAGCGAAACCCGTAAAGTCCTCAACGATACCATAGACATTCGGTTGCTGCACAATCACACCAGCATAGCCGCCCTTAGCAAGTTCGGCCTTCACATCATCGAGACTGGTGGTTCCGTCTCTAATCGGCAGTACCTCGATTTCGATATTCTGATGCAGGGCATAGGTCTTCAACACCTCAAAGGTATTAGGATTCAGACAACCTGTCACCAATACCTTATTGACTTTCTTACCAGCCGCCACAGCCATCATCATCGCCTCAGCACAGGCTGTGGTACCATCGTACATCGAAGCATTGGAGACATCCATGCCCGTGAGTTCGGCCATCATACTCTGATACTCGAAGATATAGTGCAAAGTGCCCTGTGAGATCTCAGCCTGATAGGGCGTATAAGAAGTCAGGAACTCTGAGCGCTGCAACAGACTGGGAATCACAGAGGGGGTATAGTGATCGTAAACGCCCATGCCCGCAAAACAAGTCAACTGTTTGTTCTCTGAACCCAGTTTCTCAAAGGCTTGCCGTACTTCCAGTTCGCTGGCACCTCTAGGCAACTCATAGTCGCCCTTGAAGCGGATGCTCTCCGGGATCTGAGCATAGAGTTCGTCAAGACTCTTCACCCCCGCCTTTGCCAGCATCGTCTGCAAATCATCCTCCGTATGAGGAAAATATTTATACATCAATTGATAATTGAAAATTGATAATTGATAATTACTTCTCACAGAAAGCCTCGTAAGCGGCGGCATCCATCAGATTGTCGAGATCAGACTTGTCAGACAGTTCCACCTTGATAATCCAGTTCTCAAAAGCATCCTGGTTAATCAGTTCCGGGGTGTCCTCAAGGGCTTCGTTGATTTCAACAACAGTACCACTGACAGGAGAAATCAGGTCGGAAGCAGCCTTCACGCTCTCCACAGCACCGAACTCCTCACCAGCCGTTACTTCGTCATCCACCTCGGGCATATCGACATAGACCACATTACCCAGTGCATTCTGGGCATAGTCTGTGATACCTACGAAACCATAATCACCTTCTACTCTCACAAATTCATGCGACTCCGAGTAGTAGAGTCCTTCAATTACTTTTGACATAATATTAATTTACTATTTGACAATTTACTTCTTGTAACTCTTGTTATAAAACTGTTTCTTCACCACTTTGCCTGGGAAGACCTTCTTACGAATCTGGATTTCCACCTCTGTGTCGAGTTTTGCATACTGCGCATCGATGAGCGCCATACAGACACTCTTATCGGAAGAAAGTGTGTGATAGCCTGTCGTCACCTCACCAATGGGCTGACCATCCTTCAGAACAGTATACCCATGACGAGGAATGGCCTTGTCGAAGAGTTCGATACCCACGAGTTTCTTGGCCGGTCCCTCTGCCTTCTGCTTTGCGAGGGCCTCCTTGCCGATAAACTCCGCCTTATCCAGTTTCACAAACATACCCAGACCCGCCATGATGGGGGTGATATCCTCCGAAAGTTCATCGCCATAGAGTGGCAATCCAACCTCGAAGCGCAAGGTATCACGGCAACCCAGTCCACAAGCCTGTACGCCTGCTGCAATCAGTTTGTCCCAGCAGTCACGGATAAAGTCGTGAGAGCCATAGATCTCGAAGCCATCCTCACCCGTATAACCTGTGCGGGAAATAATCACGTCACCAATGGTCTTGCAAGTATAAAAGACCATTTCTGCGCAGGGGATGGCTAACACCCGCTCCATCATATCCTCTGCCTCCGGTCCCTGAAGGGCAATCTGGCCATAGAAGTCCGAACGGTTCTGCAGATCAATATCAAAGCCCGATGCATGTTCCTGCATCCAGGCCCAGTCCTTATCGATATTGGCTGCGTTGATGACAAGGAAGAAGTCATTCTCACCCATCTTATAGACTAACAGGTCGTCGACTGTACCACCATTCTCATAACACATCATGCCATAATAGATCTTTCCCACAGGTGCGCCTGCAATATCATTCGTGAAGATGTGCTGTACATAGCGTTCGGCATCTTTTCCACGCACGGTCACCTCACCCATGTGAGAGACATCGAAAAGTCCCACCTTCTCACGCACCGCATAATGCTCAGGGGCAATACCGGCATTCTGATAGAGCAAAGGCATGTCAAAGCCACCAAAGGCGACCATCGTTGCTCCCAAAGAAATATGCTTGTCATGCAGACAGGTCCACTTTTCTTTCTTTTCCAATTCTTGTTTAATTGCCATAGATTATTGTTGTACTAATTATTATTGTATTAAGTTGATAAACTCTTCTTTCAGATAGGTCTGCTCCAACTGTTCTATCTCTGTGACATCAGCCTGTGTCAGGACATATTCGCCATCACATAGCGCCTCGCGGATGAAAGCCTTCAGTTCTTTAGCGGATTTAGGCTGATCATCCTCCGTGAGATAGTCTTTCAGCAAGGTGATACGCTGACGGACACTCTGGATGCCTTTCTTCTCAAGTTTCTCAGGCCCAGGCGTGATGGCATGGAGCATGTGATCCATATTCGTATCATAGAGCATGGTACTGTGAACGATGCTCCTTCCTGCGACATGATAACAGGCCGTACCACACACCTTCCTGTTGCCGATCATGATGTCGTTATGACTTGTGCCCGTCGCAGCAATGCCAAGTTTACGAAGCACCAGCAACACCATATTCACAAATCGGTTGAAGGCAAATCCCACGTTTTCTCCCGAGGTGATAAATGACCACATCAGGTTATCCTGATCCGCATAGACACAGCCTCCCCCACTCTTCCGGCGATAAACTTTGATACCATGCGCCTTACAATAATCAAGATTCACCTCGTTCTCCAGCACCTGGTTCCGACCAAAGATGACGCTCGGCTCCACTTGCCACATGAAAAAGCAGTCGGGCTCGTCGAGTCGACGGGCCACGAACTCCTCCATCGCCAAATAAAATGAAAGGCAACGGGTAGGCGCGTCAACTGAAGTGAGGCGACGCTCCTTTTCATCCGGTAACGAGATGTACTTCATGATTTAGGTTGAAGCAATGCGATTATTATTGATTACGACTGCAAAAATATGAAGTTTTTATGTAATCGCCAAATGATTTACCCATTATTTTTTGTATTTTTCCACTTTTTTATGTAAATTTGCCCACAGATATTAATAGGCTTATGGCTAAACTCTCAAGAGGCAAACGTCTCGCTCTCAGAATCGTGGTTGTATTCATAGCCATTCTGGCCTTGGCAACACTCCTCATTGCCAATAGCAGTTTTGTGCAAAACAAACTCATCGGCATAGCCACTAACGCAATCTCCAAGCAACTGAATACAGAAGTCACGATTGACCATTTCCGCCTGAATCTTCTGAACATGAGTGCCAATATAGAAGGTCTAAGGCTCAAGGACCAGCAACAGCGTGATTTACTGAAGGTAAAGCGAATCTGGGGACGCCTGCGACCAATAGCCTTGTTAAGGGGAGAGATTCTCCTGAGGAGATGCGAGGTGGACAGCATCGACTTACGACTGATAAAGCCACAAGACGGTCCTGCCAACTACCAATTCCTTTTGGATTCCTCAAAGAAAGACAGCCGTCAGCCCAAGGACAGCACCAAGCGAAGTAGTTTCAAATTCGACCTGAAGGATGCGGTGGTAAATGGTATCCATATCGGCTATAACGATGATCACTACGAATTATCACAGGCTTTCTACAACCATTGGCGAGGCACCCATTCCATCACCATCCATCACGCAAAAGCAGAATGGCAGAAACAAACAAAGAAAGCACTCGTCAGATGGCATCTCGACACTGGCACAGTAACGGTTACCCTCCCAGAAAAGGGCAGGAAACACATTGACATCAAAGGTCTGGAACTGAAGAGTGACTGCGATCTGCCTCGTCGCAACGTCGGGAAGCCACATCATGGCGACTTCGACGACAGACACCTTAACCTGCAAGCAGATCTTGGTATCGACATCCTCCATACTAACAAGGACTCGGTACAGTTAAGTCTCACCAGAGGTTGTGTGAGAGATACGACAGCCGGCATCGACCTGACAGAATTGAAATCCGACATCACAATCTGCAATAAGCATATAACCCTGACGAATGCCGTTGTCCAACAGATTACGACCCGTCTGGACATCCCTAAGGCACACATCTTCCTGCCCGACAAAGAGAAAGGCACCTCACTGAGTTATAATGCTGACAATATCAAGGGCCGCATCATGTTGAAAGACATCTCAAAGCCCTTTGCCAAGGTGCTTCGCAAATTCTCCATTCCACTTAACCTCAGCGTCAAACTGAGCGGGACCGACGAAGGCATGCTCTTCAAGGATATTCGCGTGAACACCGACGACAACAAACTGACCATCAGCGCAATGGGCATGTTGCGGGATCTGAAAGACGCCCATAAACTGAACCTCCATTTCGACGTCCGCGAGATGAAGGCCAAACCTGGCATCAAGGATAAGATTATCAATCAGTTCATGGTAAAGAAATACATGATGTACCAAGTCTACGCCTTGGGCCTCATCAGATATACCGGCAGTTTTGACATTCTCTGGAAGAAGCAGCAGTTCAGAGGATTACTGAAAACGGAAAAAGGTGATATCCGTTTCAATTTCGAACTCGACGGGAATACCAAATACCTAGCCGGCAAGGTCAGCACAGACTTCCTGCATCTTGGCGAACTCTTCCAACTCAAGAAAATCAGTGATATCGACTGTACTGCCAGTTTCAAGATTGACATCTCCAAGAGTCGTACAGCGATCATGCGTAAAAAGAAAGGCGGCAAACTGCCTATCGGACATGTAGAGGCCGACATCAGGAAAGTGGGTTATCGCACGATTCACATGAAAAACATCGTTGCCAATATCAAGAGCGACGGTGCTATTGCCGATGGCGACGTCACCCTCAAGGGCAGTCTGACGAATCTGGTCGTACAATTCTCATTTACCAATACCGACGAGATGCACAAAATGAAGATAAAGCCTAAACTCAACTTCAAACGCGACAAAGATAAAAAGAAGAAAGACAAGTCTAAATAACAATCCTATCCCTGTAAGAAGCGCAGTTCTGCTTCGAGCATTTCCAGTTTAGCCATCCGGAAGCCCGCAGCCCGTGCTATCTCAATAGGACGGGTATA